>ERZ773005.63-NODE-63-length-99976-cov-3.478038_pt1 | contig 99976 bp, 103 predicted proteins | sample MGYA00580666_ERZ773005 | MGnify/ENA primary metagenome ERZ773005 (study PRJEB29015, sample SAMEA2737999) | human oral metagenome | biome: human oral; feature: human-associated habitat; material: dental | place: China | collected 2061 ...
ATTAAAAAGCAAAAGCAATAATCTAAAACCATCAACACCCACACCCTCGTCGTCACAACCATTCTCAACAGCAGAAGGCACCCCAAAAGAAGCGTCATATCCTGAATCCGTCACCAAATGGCCTGAATCCGTCACCGAACCCACAGTATTTTCTTCACCCCTCATGATGGCATCTGGAGTCTGACTTATCACAGAAACATCATCCCCCAACGAAGAATCCCGCACACCAGAACCAGCACAAGACCCCAACAAATCCATCACCACATTATCCACAGACTTATCCACAACATTGTCCACACTGTGTAAAACCTCGCCCGAAGAAACACCCCAAACCCCGGAAAACGAACCACCAACCACATTTGCAGCATTATCATCCCAACCAGTATTAACACAAATACCACTGTCAACACTGTTTCCAGAATCACTCACCAACGAATCATGTCCAACCCCATCAACATTAGAAGCATCAGAAGAATCACTGCCAAAATCTTCATCCACCAACTCAGCAGCAAACGAACCATTCACAGAACAATCATTCACAACAGAACCATTGTTCCAAGAACCCAATATGGATGCATTGGAAACAGAACCATCCTCAGAATTATTGGAATCATTAGAACCGTTGGAATCATCCTCTGCACCCGGTAAAACCAAACGACGAAAACGAGGCAAAACAACAGAATCCACCGAATCAGACATGTGCGCACTATCTTCAGACACATTGTCAACATATGCATCAACCGTATTCTCGGTCTCATCAGTCATAGAAACCGACCCAACCCCGAAATCCAATCGTTTGAACTCCACAATAACTCCTCACAAGCACAAATACTGTCAACACATGTACACAAAGCACACAAAATGCTCAAAAATGCAATCATATGCACTAAAATACACGCATAAAAATGCCCCAAAATGGTTACAAAAAAATATCAAATTTTGAAGAAATCACATTTTATATCTGTGAAAATAGTTCATATGTAAATTATCTCAAGAATACGCTACCACGGAAATCGCCGCAAAAACCGAAGCCGCGGAATCCGACCCGAGCAACCAAAATGAAAACAAAAGCACCCAAACTGATTCCACAACAAACCCACCACACCAACACAAAAACAACCACAAGAAAGTGTGCGCACCACCATGGAAGCAGGATGGAAACAACACTCAACACATGTACACAACACACAAACGGAAACAGAATGTCAACAGTAGTGATGATGAACAAAAACAATCCAATCACCACAACCAATACTACACATAATAGCCAACACAATATGATGAAAAGAAGTATGCGCACATGATTGACAACAAATGGAAACAAGCAAACAACAATACACATGATAGAAGAAATGAAACATGGGGAAACAGAAGTGTGCGCTACACAGTATAGAAGAGAGCGACAAAGGAAAGAAGTACAGCCCAACGCCCAAACGATAAACGAAAACAAGTGTGCGCAAAACAATGCAACAAACATAAAAAACAAATACAACAATACACAGAATCAACACAATTGAAAACAATCAACACAAGCAGCCAACAACAGCAACCGATGAAAGCAACAAAGTCGGGTGCAGGAACCACAGTGAAGCGGACGCCGATGACCGACCGCAGGGAGAGAAGAAGGCGGGAGCGAAACGATGGGGTCAAGCCCGAAGACAGAAGAAGCACAAAACGGCAGCAGTAAAAACAGCTACCGATGATTGGAACAAACAGTGAACGAGCTGTGCGAGTATTGTTTACAAGTGTTTACAAGTGTTTACAAGTGTTTACAAATGGTGGCAGGTGGGGGAAGTGTTGACAGGTGGTTGCGGATGGGAGTGTGGAGTGAGGGAATGAGGTGTAGTTGTTGGGGTTGATTTGTGCGGGTGTGTGTTTGGTCCCTCTTTTCTTTTTTTGTTCAATGTTTTCAGTTGTGTTTATTTGTTGATTGTTGTTTCCATTTGTTGTCAAGAGAGGTTGGGTTGGTAATTTTGTGTTTTTGGTTTTGTTCGTGGCTTGCGTGTTGTTTCCCCAGTTGGTGTATATGCTCATTGTTTACATGAATGAATTCTGGCTTGAAACATTATTGATACCACGAATACAAAAATGAACACAGTTGATTCTGGTGTTCAATCATCAAGCATGCATAATTACCGGTTCTTAAGCATGACAGTAATGTGTTCATGCTGATGGATGACTAGAACACTGTATTACCAAAATCATCTTTCCCAATGAAGATTGAACAAAAACACAGTGAACAACTGACTATCGTGTTTGGGCCGTGTAATTATGTATAGCGCAGCAGTTTTCGTTAACAGCGTTCATTATCAGAAATGAACCGTCATAACGCCACATTGACCATCCAACACCAAAACACTATTAACACGACATCATCACCTTTGTGCCTGGTTCGCATGTAATCACAATGAACACATCAGATTACAGTTTTTACACAATGAAAACGAATCCGGAAACACAACAACTGCATTCAACACCTCTGATTACACTCAACAACTCTATTACACAACAACCCACTCAAGATATGAACCAACCCGACTGCCGCCCCCAGTGTTGACATATGAACATGAACACAGTATTTGAACAGGAAGACTGTGACCTGTTTCTGACAACATAATCAAGTAGCCTGTTGGAGGAAACTGTTTGTATTGGATTAAGGTGAGTGGTGGTTGCGTCGTTTGCTTTCGGTGCTTCATTTGCCGCATTGGTATATTTTTGCATCAGAAGCAGCCGAAAACGTGAGAGTGTAACATCAATCGTTTGAGCCCATGAAATGTTGTAATCTTTTCTCACAACAATTTATGAGCCATCTTTGTAGAGTTCTGTTTGCATCAGCATCGCAACAGTAAAAAATTGGGGCAGGAGATTGCAGAGAAACACAGGATAGCAAGGAATCAATGAATGTTCTTCCTGTGGTCGTTTTGCGTCTTTACTTTGCTTGTGTTTCAAGTACTGGATGGATACCAATTAATACGGGTTTGGTTGTCTCTGTTGCTGTTTTCGCTTATTGACAGTCAAACTTGTCATCATAGTCTATTCCGTCAATTGTTCATCATGTAACACTGAGTGACCATTCCCATTGGGGTTCTATGGAGTTTGACAAATAAATGTTTTCCGCTATCTCAGTGATTTACGGCATTGCAACTGTTGCCTCTTCTTTTGTTTTCGTTCATTGATTACCCAAACAGTACGGTAACTCGTCGACGGTAGAACAGGGGCCTCAAAAATTCAAAATCGCAGGTGTTCTATTCATAGTGGGTTGAATGAGTTTCCGACATTTGCTGAAAACATCTTTGCACATCTTACGACGGCAATTACCAAACCTAGTCCACCAAACAACACGAACATGGTACTGACTAAATGTTCACAAAAACGCAATTTCACATGGATGAGTAAACGGGTAATAAAACGGATGTCTCTCTTGTAATACATTGTTGTTGCAAAGTTTAACCTTGAATGTATTTTTGAATAGGATGCCAAACAGAGATGGAAACAAACTGGTGAGAGAACTACAACATGATGACATAATGTGTAACAGTTGGTGTCTCAGCGATTGTGGAAGAGCCAGGTTGAGGTATATTTGAAGGATATGAATTCGTTTCGTGTTTGTGTTGTATGTGATTGATTGTTGAGTACCACCGTTTATTGTTGGCTGATGTCTACTGCTGTTAATGTTTTTGTCAATCGTGCTGTTGAAGAATTTTGAGTGGTTGGGTTTTTGTTAACAGATGGAAAACGGTTGATGGTTGTGAGGTAATGTTTTTGGTTCAGTTGATACTCTTTCATCAATGTTTGCCGGTGTGGTGATTCTGTGTTTGTTCAGATTGCTGGTTGATTTCAAAACATGCAAAGAGGGTGGTGCACGGTGATGCGGATTCAAAACGTTGCCAACTGTAATATTCTGTGCAACGTAGACTGTTCTATGTTTACTGTTTTTGGCATAGGTTGTTGATAAATTACCATGGCTTCTGATAACGATTTGTTACAGGGGTGTATTTGTTTTGTTGTTTGTTTGTCCGTCTGTGTGAAATTATGGTTTGTGTGGACATGTAATCAATACCCTGTTCCTGTTGCTTGATGAATCAGGTTCCATGACTACTACTATAGAACACGCGAAAACATTTTCAACAAGTACAGGACAACCCATGTGCCCCTATAAATAACACATCTATGATTTTCAACCTTTGTAGCATTTGTTCTATTGTTGGCAAGTATTTGTACTGTTCAGGGAACCAATGATGAACGAAAAGACAACAGTTGTAATACTATTAAACACCCATACAACAGAAAACACTATTCCTTGAACTGTGTAGGGCCATAATGAACATATTAGGTCAACTGGTGTTACATGATGAGTGAGATGAATAGTTGGTGGGAATAGATTATGATGAGCTGGATTGTCAATTGGTGAAGGTGATAGTGGAGGCAATCGAGCTGTGTAAATTGGTGTTCAGTCGGTATTTGGGCTGCAAGTGAAATAATGGTGTGAAACAGTTACACAGTTATGGGGAGGATGCTTGTCACTTTCTTGTGTTTTCTTTGCAATCCTTCTGTATTGGTGTTTGTTATTGTTCTGGTGTTGATGTGAACAAGGTTTCTATGGGAATGTTTTTGTGAATCGTTGTAGGAGAGGTTTTGTAACATTTTATGGGTTTGGTGGTTGGATAGTATTCTTGTGTTTCAGCTGTTTTGGATGCGAGAATGTGTCAATGTGATGGATGAGGCTGTGAATGTTAGTAGTGTGACCTCTATGCGCTTTAATCTGATACGAGCAGTTTCATCCAATGAGTGGCTGATTGTGTTGTCAGAAATGGGTCTATGGCTTTCTTGTTTGAACGCTGTGTTTCTGTTGGGGGATGTTACTGTTGTCAAAATTGTCTTCCTACTGATAGAAGTGAGCATCGTATTTGAACTGAAAGTAAACATGTTGTTGAGGCTAATCAGGGATTGTGCTGGATACAACCAACATGTAGACAGTGTTTGGGAATTGGGTGGTCAATGTAGTGTTCTGGAATCTTATCATTGGTAGACTTTGACCTTATTGATGAACACTGCTTTGCTGTACATGTGTTCAATCGTTGTCAAGTTGCGAGTTGAACGCATTTCACACAACAAATACCAGTGTTGACATATGAACATGGATACATTGGATTGCTGTCTTTTGCTTATGGCTGACAAATATGGAAACATGACTCTGTTGTTGTTTCTGTGTTTGGTTGAGTATGTATGAACTGTGTTTTGGTCATTGTGGGGGAGATGCTGTGTGGGGTTTGAGTTGAATGGTGATTTTTGTTTGTGTTGTTGGGTACTACTTTGTTGACAAATAGCATGGGTGCTTTGTTCTAAGTGGCTGAGAGCATGGTTGGGGATGTCAGAGAATTGGTTTTTGTTGTTGCATGGTTTGTTCGCGTTTTGGTCGCTTGTGTTGGGTGGGTTCAAATGCATATGGGAGTGTTGGTTGTTTGTGGTCTTTATAGTATGGGGACGACGAAAGCTTGTGTGTTTTGTTGATTCGTATGATGTGAATGTTGAAGCTGTTTGTATGTTGTACAGAACTGATGTGTTGTTGTATCAGGTTGTGAAGATTTGATACCACCCAATGAGCACTGAATATGATGGAGAAATAGACCAGTGAAACCGTATCTCAAACATCAACCGCAACAATTTAGGAACATCAACTATCTCAAATGGTAAAAAATTACTCATTGAACAAACATAACTCTATCAGTTTGAACGAACAAACACAGTCCCACCGGTTTGAATAATCTTTCCTCAAACAAAGTTCATCCAATCTTTGCTTCACACAAAAACACAACCAATGAAAAAGATATGTGGACTTTGTAATGAAAACCATGAGTCATTCAACCTTTACAGAACCCGCAAACCAAAATCAGGTCAACACCTTCAAACTCACTGTGAATTTTCAATGGTCATGTACAAACCGGCAAAACCCATATGTTCTATGTTTGCATATTGTATTCATCGTCTACGGTTACAACAACCTAACCTATGTTCTTTTTAACAATACACGTTGTCCCTGTTGAATGTCTTGTCTGTGCTGAAAATATATTCCCACCTGCTTTGTAAACGGTTGAATTTGCTATATTTTGACTTTGTTGTTTCTGGGTTTTGTAGGATTGGGTTTTGGTTTTGAGGGGTCGCCAGAGATTATGGGGTTTTGTAATCAATTTGAATCAACTTGTTTTGAAAAGATTGAGTTGACTATGTGCTGACCTCATCATGATTATGACTGTTGACAAAGATTATTGTGGGCAGTTGGAAATCATGAACGTATAAACAAGCAATGTATAACATGTTTCAATGGTTTGGTTCTGATGTTTGTTATTGTTGTGGGTTGTGTTTTTGTTGTATGGAAAAAGCTTACTGGTTGGGTGTTTGGTTCGTTCTGCTTAGGGACGACGATGGTTTTGAGGGGGATGGTATTGGTTGAGTTGGGTTTTGGTTTTCTGCTCATGTTGTTGATTGTCAATGGACTATGTGTGGGATGTGGGTGTTGATGGTTTTGGGGTTTTGTTGGGTGGTTTGTTGAGTGATGATGAAACTGATGAGAGTGTTTTGTCTAGTGTTAATGGGATGCAAAAATCTTCTTTGAATTTTGAGTATTAAAGTTTACGAGGAAGTCGACTGTCACAAACGAAATTGATTGGGTGAACATGTTTGGTTTTGATGGTGCACAGATGTTGACAAATCATTCTTTCTGAGGAACATGTTTGTAGGTGGTGGGAGTTTTGTCTATCTGCACATGTTGGCATTACGGGTTGATGTTATGTGCATTTGTGGGATTCTCAGCACGTTGGGAGATGTCAGTACTTCAAGTCGCAATGGTGTGAGTTTGGGGTGAGATAAGACGTTAATCAAGTTGTGACCAAAGTTAAATGTTATGGCGAGCATCTGTTTGCAGCCAGCATATATGGTTCACATGGTTTTGGTGGTGATAGTCATGGCACGAGTTGATGCAGAGTGAGTGTATGAGAGGCTTAGTGGGTTCGATTGATTCATAGTGCATCCATGATTGTGATTGCAAATGTTGTGTATTGTTTTGTTGTATGCATATCTTCTTTACGTATAGTTGATGAATCATTGAAACCTATTGTGTGAACTGGGGTTGGTGGCTGTTGAACCTGCGAATCTTGCTGAACCCCGTTAATCTGATTATGGGGGCCAAGTGTTAAAGGTTGATTACATGTTTTTCATAGCAGCGATTACTTGTCCAAATTGAAAACATATGATGGAGTATGTTTGAAATTGTTGGTTTTTTGAAAACGTGTGCTTTTGGTGTTATGTGACAAGTTTGATTACGACAGTGTATGAACAATGGTGTGTCGTTTATCACTTCTTTGAGTTATGTATCTTCAAGGGGCTTGGATGAAACTGTATGAGTCCGGTTCGTGGTTTTGTGGTGTTTCAAACATGATTGGACATGGTTTTCAGTGGTGGAGAAGATTTTCTGTTTGAATGGAGGCAATAGAAGATGTTGAATTGCCGTCAGTTCTTGTTGATTGTCTACTGCTTGGTATTAATCAGTCTGTTCATATGACTGCTTGTTTATTGTTTTTCCTCGATTCCGTTTGTGGGGGATGGTTTGTGAAATTGTGGTTCATTGCAGTATTTGGTTGTGTTGTGTCTGGATTGAGATGTGCTTGGTTCGGTATAGGTAGTGGTTTGTATGTTTCTACGGAGATTGCTTATTAGGGAGTATGGGTTGCTGTGTTTTATGTGTTTGTGTAACTTGCATCTTTGGGTGAGGTTTTGAGAGTGTTGCTTTTTGGGGTTCTTTGCTTGGTTTTGTTGATGCTTTTGGTTTTTGTGGCACGGTTAGGGTTATGGGGTGTTGGTGAATGTTTGCCCAGAACGGGGTGTGAGTTGTGGGTCATAAAAATGGGAGTATTGGTGGGTGTGAGAGAATTACAGTGCTATGGTTTCGGGGCGTGTTCAGATATATGAAAAGTGGAGACGACAAATAGTATTCTTGTTGAGTCTGTGGTGCCAACAATGAGATACAGTTCTCTTTGCTGTTTCCAGTTTTACTTTGGATGCAACATGTAATACATGAGTTGGTGTGTTGATTACTGGGGCGTGAGGACAGAATGTTGGTTGGTTATAGGCGTTTGATGTGAGAGTTTTGGTTTTGCGATTCTTGGTTTTTCAATGTGTTTGACTGATTCGCTTTCGTGAACTGTAAACTGAATGCTGTCTTCAATGGCGTAAAAGTGTGACCATACTGGGGACGACTGCTGATGTGAATCTTGGATTATGGTGTGGGCTTGTTTACACTACATTACCATGGTTTGAAAACATTCTGTTTCCAAAGTTACCCACCAACCTGTCAAAAACTATAAACCATCAGAATAAATCAATACATACATTTGTTGACAAAAATGCTGCCATCACACACCAAACACACTCATTCTGCAAGCACTCATGGCCATTTGATACTTTCCAGCAAATGGTTTGTCCCCATTGACCACAGGATTGACGATTTACACTTATATTCATTGAAAATTTCATACAAAAACCCATAAACACAATCACAAGAACATGTAACTTCTACTGCACATGCACAAAACCAGTTATTGAATCCTCACAACCATACAACTTTGGTCATGTTGACATTCAGTATTGACAACAACAAAATACACATCAGAGCACAATGGCCCCATGTTTCAAATCTTTCCCTGTATTTCTCGCTCCCACTCAAACTTGCGAACATTTCATACAACTGTGAAACAAAAACGAACACTCACCAATAGTTCATGATTCAGAACCAAGTGTGAACGAATCAAGTTGGGGAAAGATGCTTCCATTGAGCTGTAATCATGCCATGGTAATGGATTATTGTGGACTGTAAAGAATACACGCAGTTTGACTATGATTCAAATTGCCAACACATGGTGACATGAATGGATACAGTTGGTATTGATTCTATGACAGATTGTTTGTGGTGTTAAATGATTCGTGTTTTACTGTTGGTATCTTTCGTTTTTACGCCTTTGTGTGTTGGGCTGGGGAGATGCGGTGTTTTATTATGGTCTGTATTCACGTCTTACCCGGGGACGACGAAATATGAAAAGTTTGTATTAGGTTGTACCGTTTTGGGGTTAGTTGATGTTGGGGTTTGTTGATTGGTTCCAGGTGTTTGTGTCTTGATGTGCATGCAAGTGTTAACAGTGGGGATGCTTTGGGTAGATGCTGATTTCCTTGGGTTTGTTTTTGCATGTCTTGAACAATGGAATCTTTGTGGTGCTTTGGATTTGGCTGGTAATGTATGTAGTTGCTGTGTAAGCTGGATTATTGGTTTTCTTCAGTTGGGCGCGATTACTGTGAATGTGAACTGTGCACTTGTTGGAGTTTTTATCAGTGTGGTTTTGTATTGTCTACTGTTCACATCGTTCAATTCTGAAATAATGTTTTGAATACTGTGAATACAGTTCAAGTATGTCTTTTCATCAAAGCATAATTTGTTCATATACCCATTGTGATGTCTGTTTGTGTAGTTTGTTTCTTGTAGTGCTTATTGCTGGCGGGATGGGTTTGGGCATTGGATGAAGGGTTGAGTTTACCCCCTACAAGGTATATATGAGAGCATGTTGTAAATCCAAGTTTTGATTGTCTTGGTTCTGGATTCAAAGTTGGGGTTTCTTGAACTATTGGTGTTTTGTGTGTTGGTGAATCTTTGTGGTTTTCTGAAACACGTGATGTGAAACTGTATGTGTGTTTTTGGTGTTTGTTTCATGGGGAGATGTATAAACATTGTTGGCTTATCATGAAGTAGGATTGGTTGTGGAGTGGGAGGGGACGACAAAACTGATGGAACTGTTTCTCGCTGATGCAGGTTCAGGTAGTTGATGTTTGGTGAAGTGGGCTTGTTTTCATTGCTTTATGGGTTGTATACAGTTGTTGACAAGTTTGTGAATACTGGCGAGATGGTTTGGGTGCTGGTTTGCTGTTTTGTGGGGGTTTGATTTTCAATGACTAGTGTGAACAATGACGTGGCGGCTGTATGAACATGTGTTGATGATTGCTTGTTGTTTCCAGCTGTGTGTTGTTTGTCATGTATCAAGTGTTGTGGAATGTGTTTTTTCATAATATGATGTGTGCTGTATTTCATCAATGTAGGCGAGTGTGCCAATTGTTGAATACAATACACACAATTCAGTGGTGTGTTTGTACTATTCAACTTTTTCAACAGTGATTCCTGAGCTTATTGGTGCAGAAGTGCATTGATAGGAGCGGTTGTATACAGTTTGGTACTGAATCTTTGCTTGATTTGTGGTCCTGGTTGTGGGAACCGTGATGGTGTTCTCATGATTGCACCTTCCTAAATCAAGAAGTTCTGCAATTCTGCAAGGTTGATGGAATCTGTTTTCGATTGTTTCGTAGCAAGAAACTTGTTTGTCCTATACCGATTGTTTGTTTTCGTTCTAAGCGTGTGCGAGTATTACATGTTGTTGATGGTATTGCAATTGCTGTTGTATGGTTTTCGCTGAATTGCATTGTTTGGATTCTGTCAATAGTATCAACAATGATTTGAGTGTTTGCTTTGTACATGTTGCATGCTGGTTGGTGAATGTTGATTTGATGTATTGATTTTGGTTGAACGGCGGCTGAATCCAATTTGATTGTAAAAATGGTGTTTGCTTGATGTGTGAAGGGGGTTGTGTTACGAGGAAGAGCATTTCAATGATGACATACTGTTTGAATCAGGTAATGCAGTTTGGTAGGTGCGTGGAGTAGTATGTTTCTTGTTGATTGTCAGCATGTTGTTGGATTCAGTGGGAGAGATGGTTACTGTTTGGTTTTTTGATGTTGCGAAGAGCATGTTGAGAAAACTTGGCTGTTGTGTGATGACCTTTATTCGAATTTGGACTTGTTGTTGAATGAAGTGACAACAAGGGAAGTTGTTAGATGAGTAATTGGTTCTGTGATAGTAGTGAAGTTGCTGTCATGTTGGTATTTTGTTGATTATTGTTTAGGTTTTGAATGGGTGGGGTTTATTGGGATGCGGTGGGTTGTGTTTTTGATTGTTTGGGTTGGCGGATGTTGATGAGGGCGTATTTGCATTATTTTTTGATGCCTGTTTTGACTTTGGGACAAGTATGTATGATTGATAGTTTTCGAACAACTGGGGACGACGATTGACAACAGGGTTAAAGCATGTGTTTAGAACTTGATGGCTTGTGTTGAGCTTCTGTGGAGTGGAGCAGTTTGAAAAAGTATCAAGAAGCCATGAATATATACGAATGGGATGATTGGTGTTTTGGATATGGGGCTGGAGTATTTGATTATTGTGGCGTTGTAGGAGGTGTTTGTTCAGGTCAGGGTTCTAGTACATGTAATATAGTGATTTGGTTCTTGTTGTAAGAGGGGTTTTGGCCTATTGTTCAGTTTGTATTGTGGTTGAATGAAGTGAGTTAGGGTTATGGGCTTTATTCCCGTTTCAAAATACCCCTCTATCTTATTTCAATTGGTTCTTCTCGCTACAAAAGTGAACAATTCTCCTGTTATCTAAAAACGTGCGGTAGAATCTTGCTTAATCGCGAGTCCATCGTTTTCTCGCTACAAGTACTGCATTGACATTTGTAGCAGAAAACTTGTGGTTCTACCTATTGTATTTGCCGAATTTACCTTCGCTACACAAGTGGAGGGGTAATACTAAAGCTGATACAAATGTTGTCACATGATTTGGAAGACCAAGTGAGTCGAGATTTGAGGTCTTCAATGAATGAGTATGGGTAATACAGCAACAATCTAATGAACTGGTTGGGATGATAGCTAACTTGTTTGGATTCTTGTTTTGAATCTAGAATAAGAACAGTGCAACAAATCATGGATACAACTAATGTTCGTCCTGTAATCAATTGTTTATCTGTTGTTTCAAGAAGAGAGATGGGTCGTCTAACTTGCTGGGGGGACAACGAAAGATGTGTTGTATTGACTGACATGTGTAAACTTTGAATTGAGGTGTTCTGATTTTGGGTTGGCGTATCAGCTCTATTGGTCAATTTCATGGTGTGATGATGGTTCAGTCTGGAAACAGTTGAGAGTGGTCGATTGGTTTTCAGATAGGGTCTTCATTAGGGGTTGTTTGGATTCCTATCAAGAGATTCTACAAAAGATTGGTTTTGGTCTCCTGGTACTCTTTGTAGAGGTGCTATTGTAATTATTGGGCTTGATTGTTTCCGGGTATTGGCAATCGAATTGGGTCTATTTCGTGATTTCCAACATCGAACATAACCAGTGGGGGCGGTTCTTGTGTTTATTCTTGTTGATGACTGATTTGATTGGGTTTTTGTAATTTGTTTATTTGTTTGCTTAACTTGTGACCTGGTGGGACAGAGTATGCTGTGATTCGCCATAGAATGGTTTCTGAGAGCTTGGGGTGGCCATACCCTTACCCTTTTTACTGTTGGCATTTATTAAGGGTTTTGTGGCTGATTGAGGGCGTCTGGTGAGACTACAGATGTTGTTTGTTCATGAGTTATAGGCGAAGTGAACATGCCCGTTTTGATTGATTCCTTGAATTTCTTCTCATCATCTTTTGTGTATGGTGTATTTGGCTGTTGGTTTAGCATGAACAAACATTTTTTGGTGTGTTTGGTACGAATTGATGAACTGAATTGAAAGTGACACCACCAATAATGTTTGTTGATTACTGCTGTTTCATGTGTTGTCTTTGGAATGGGGGCAACGGTTGAATGGCTGATTTGGTTACTGTGTAATTTAGTTGTGTTTTTGTGTCATGATTGTTGAACAATGAACCTACCAATATGCGTGAATCGCTTGTATTGGGTTTCGTCCAAGATTGTGGCATACATATATTTACTGGCTGGTCTGTTCAATTCTGTTCAATGTACTAAGAATGTATTGAAACGACAGGAAGTGTAATACAGTTAAATCATCTGTTTTCAGCATGGATGGCGACAGAAGCATTTTGCACTTACATGGCAACACAGTTTGTCGTCATTTGCCAGTGATTTCATGTATCGGTCAAATGATTGTTGTTCGTAATGTTTGTACTCTGGTTCAATACATCAACAAACGGTCATACTGTCTTGTTGGTGTTTGTTCCATCTTGTTGTGTGGCTTGTAAAAAGGGACGACGACAAATTTTGTGAGAACCCAGTTACATGGATTTATTTTGCTGGTTTAGAGGTTTGTTTGTGAAAGCCATTTATTTTCTCGTGTAGGAGTATTGAGGCTTATTCACAGACGGCGTGGCGGCCAGTAAAATACCTAGTCAGGGCGCACTTGAGGAAGGCTGTGAATAACCCTCATTGCAAAATTATGACCCCAAGAGAATTAGAAGTGGCGAACGGAACGTTAAAAATTTTACAACCAAACATTAACGATTTCGGGTTTGGTTCCTCTACTTCAATTTGGCAACTACATCCCAATCCACTAGTTCCACAAAATTAATGGATGGATAATAATGGGTGCATAACTTGGATGGTCGTATTTTCCCTCGTAATTGTTTCCCACCAAGACATGCGCCGATTTGTCGTGCCCATGATTTTTCGGATGCATGAACACTGTCGCGTCTCCTCACCAATCCGTGCCATGTGATTTCATTGGCTCCCCCTGTCCATGAAAGGGTTAACCAGCACCCAAGGAATCGTGTGATAAAATCGTTGATGGTGTTAATGGGGTAATCAATGATTTGGGTATTGAACCAAATTGTTTCATTTAAAATCATTCGTAAAAAGTAACGACCTTGGGAGGTTTCTGTATTTGGACGGAATTCCCAACGAAAGACCGGACAGGACGGGATTTCCAACGTTCCGCCCCAGAAACTTTGATGAGCCACGAGAACGGTTAAAACATTTGGTACCACTTTTGTCAACACTGTTTTGCCTTCACTGATAGCAAAAGGCTCATAAATTGACAAGTTGTTCATTGGTCTCTCTGTTTCTCAGTTGTAATGAATTGATTCGATTATAGTAGCAATTTTTGGAATTGGATGTTAGGAATTCAGTCATCTGTGTTATTATACGGGGAATCGGTTGTTTCCATGTATTTTCCCAATCCCAGTTCAATCACAGCTTCCCAATCCACCAGTTCCACAAAATTGATTGGTGGGGGTGGTCCAGTAAGTGAAGAGTGTGCATGTGGTTTCAGGTTGAGCCATCCACTGAGGAAAACCATGATTAAGTCATTTCCGGTTTTCAGAACATGGGGCTGGATGGAAGTATGAAAGTTCCCAGATGTGTTATCAACCCAAGCAACTAGTTTGTAACTATATTCTGGATTGTTGGTGAGCATTAGTTTCCACATGCCATGGTGTGAACGTGTTGCAAATTCTCCACTCAAACTGTTCTGACGGTTCATGTAAGTCACACCACAACTGGGAATGGTTTTGGATAGAAGTTCGCACCCTTCTTCCAGCACGACAGTATTCAACATACAATCCTTCCAAGCTATAAATCAATCAAATTGTATACAACACGTTCATGAAAATCAATTTGAATCCCTCCTATGTTTGATTAGGGTTGATGGACTGGTATATTGTGTGATTTTTAGAATTGCTACTCAGAATGGAGTGTTTTTCATCAATTGTGAGTATGAGCACTCTTTGATTTGATGAGATACTTGCGTTATATGATAGTTGAGCTGGAAATAATACTACACCTGATAGAAGTTGCTTGGTCAATCATAGGTGTGCAAGTAATCCCATTAGTGTTGTTGGTGGTTGAAAATCTTTGACGACAGATTACGAGGTGAGGGGTTTGGGGCGTCTGTTGATTGTGTGAAATGGGTTTGTTTAAGATGTCTTGATTATTTGGGGTGTATGTTTTTGGATATGAAGGGGGACGACAAAAAGTGTTGATGGCTTTGTTGTATGTGTATTCCATCCATAAAACACGAACGAACCATAATGGACTATTAGTGAGATAGCATCAATATTGGGAATACAAGTTCAATCAGATTAATCTTTAGTTTCGTAATGACAACAAGTTCGATTGGGTTGAGTCGGTTTTGGAATGACCTTATACTCTATTTAGCCATTTAAACATGTGGAAGTTTGTACAAATCAAGAATGCAGCTTGGTGTGAATCCAGTCTATGATTCTTCTTGTGAACTTGTGTACGTCCATGTTGATTTCATGGATTGGGTGGTATATGATGTATTCATGATTACCAGCGAAAGGGAAACCATGACTGAGATGCTCGTTGACCGGGATGGACAGGACATGAGCAAGCGACTCATCTCAATACTGCCAAAATTCATTCGGGGACTGACGGTTTCCCATGTTCAGGCGTCCAGCATAACTGGAACATTGGAACATAATGGACTTCATTTTGAGTGGTTGTTGTACCTCAGCTCTGTAGAAACCCGACAGTCTCATGGTTTGCAAATTCGATTTGGTAAGGATACTGTGTCATTCGCAAAAATTGACTACAGACCAATCATCAATGTAAATGATGTTATTTGGGTTTTTCTGACTTGCTGGCTCATGCTGGAGGACATCCCGTCAAGTAAGTTTGTAACTCCAGGTTACCTTCAGGATGCATTGATTCACTATGAGTTGTCATGGAACGACTCAGAGAAGTATGAGTGGAGGTCGGTTACCTCCTCTAGGCCCAAAAATGCCTATAATCAAATGTCAGTTCGAAGTTATTTGCCCGAGATTCATTTCAGCGAGTTGTTGAATTGGGGTTTTCTGGCTCAAGATGAGTGTCTTTATGCCTGATTTATTAACACATGGCAGAAATTGGCTGCCACGTGTAATAAAAAATTGCATGGTGTTTGACGCGTCGTTCTATGATGGGATAGAAGGCACTATCCAAATACCTAAATACAATATAGATTTGTGCTGGTACTTTACAAACCCGAGGTTTTCTTCGAGTTGGTACCAATTAGAGTTGGCAAAGAAGTCAGGCTCAATATTCCTATCGAGAATTCCATATCGCAAAATCAATTCGTCATATGATTTGATTAGCATTTTCTTGACCGGATTTCTGACTCTACGTTGGATTGGGTCTGATGACATGTGTGTGATGACAACTCCGTCCAACTGGTTCCGAAAGTGGATACGTAGAATCGCCAAGAGGCATTCTCAATCCTCTAGGGTCCATCTTCCATCCATCAATTTTGTGGAGCTAGTGGATTGGGATGTGGTGACTAGATTGAGACTGTCTGATAGTTGACGCGTTGTTCTGGCAGTCAAGTTCTGGTACTATTTGAACAATGAATTGTCAACAATGCCCAGCCATAGGGCGTTTTCGCATTTAGGGAATACATATGGATGAGGTATCCAACATGGGTGAGAATGCACCAATCTTCTCCCCAGAAACAATCAATCATGCGAGCGAAACACTGTCGCAAATACTTCCTAGTTGTGTTGTGACTGACGTATTTGGTTGGGATTGGGTTGGACGTATCCGGGTTCCATTGCGACATAAGTTCCATTGGGTTTTGACTCTTAGTCCACCAACAGCCAAGAATTGCCACGTATTGGACATCCAGAATGGTTATTGGTTCAGTGCAAGCATTCCATATTTTGCAGTTGATTCAGCAGATGATGTGGTTTTGGCTTTTCTCTCCACATGGTTGTCTTTGGCTTGGGTACCGAGGTCTGGCTCTGGTCCCAGCAAGTGGAGAGATGTTTCTCCAAAATCATGGAAACAACGTATTAAACAAATGCTGTATAAGGGGAACCAGAAATATTCCTCAGAAGACCGTTATCCCCCATCAATCAATTTTGTTGAACTAATTGATTGGGATTTTCTTGCACACAAGGAAAGGGCATGGGAAACTCCGTGATTACTGAAGACGTGTTTGATACATGTAAACAGTTACTTCCGCGTATTGTAAAAGATGTAGAAGTAACCAATACCGCTCGTTTTTATGAGGGGCTGGAAGGGACAATCGAATTCCATAACACCCTACCAACGCTCCATTGGGAATTGTTGGATTTGAAACCTGTCCTGGATTCCTGTAATTTGTATGTCAGGACTGTTTTTGGACGACAATGGTTTCGTGCAGAGGTACCATGTTACAAGACCAATGATGCCAAGAACTTGATTAATATGTTCTTGATTGGTTTATTGTCATTGCGCTGGGTTGGACCTAATGAGGATTCATGGGGTGGGAGGGGTCTCCCATCAATCAATTTTATTGAGTTGGTCAATTGGAAAATCGTTACCGAGTTGGGGTTGATGTCCTAGTTTCATGTGCCAAGTTCTAGCTACTTTAAAAGGGATAGGTACAAGTATCACATCATCCACAATACCGGAATGAGTTCCCAGTCCTTGTTTGTAGCTGCTTGTTTCCTTTTTGCGTTTTGAGAACATTTTCGTAACAACATACAAACATAGTTGTTATGAAATGAGAAATGCTTGTATTGACCTGACCAGTTCATGAAGCCCAACAGGGGGACGACGATTTTGGTAGTTACGACAAAAGGTCATGGTTGTTAAACGTCCATATGATTGTATGAATATTGGCGAATTGGACACGTCTCTTGGTTTTATGAGTCATGAGTCAATATTTGGATTGGTCTTGATTTGTTCCTTATTGAACATATGCATCCAATTTTTGACACTTCTGATTCAACAGCCCACAATCAGCACTGAAATGGCAAAACATCATTTTCAACAGAATGCATACAAATAGCTACCTTGTTGTCAAAATGCTATCAACATAATGTTCAGGTGTTTTGTGAACCTCAAAATGCTTGTGCTTGAAGCCAACTCAACAGTCTCTCTGCCTGTGCTAATTGGTTACACTGGTGAAGAAACCAGATATGACACCAAACAGAAGTCCTCAATTTGTGGCAGCTACTCAGATTGTTCTTGTGGAAGTCGACAGATGGTCTCATTGGGTCATGTTTGGTTGGGAGATTTGTCGTTGATGAAAGGATGATGTCATGGTCAAAGTTGTGAAATACAGCGCTGAGTGGTGCGCTCCCTGTAAAAAGTTCGCCCCAATTGTTCATAAAGTAGTTGAAGAATTACGGTCTGAGGGAGTGAACATCACTTTGGAGGATGTGGATGTGGACAAAACCCCTACACCTGGAATTCTGTCTGTTCCTACCGTGCGAATAGTTGATGACAGTGGAATAGTTCTCGGGGAGCGTTCAGGCGCTATGTCCAAAAACACGTTCAAAAAGTTCGTTGAGGAAACTGCCAATATTTGAATTGTCTAGAATGTGGCTTGGTGTGTTTTACTAACATGAGAATTTACGTATAAGTTGCTCCCAAATTGTGAATGCTTTGTTGGCATATGTTTGATGTGTCCAATACTGTTCGTGTGGAAGGTCCTGAGATAGGTGTCTTGGGGCCTTCTTTTATTACCGGAAGGTGGGAGGGGAGTTTCTGAATGATGAATGTTTTCATGTGTTAAAATAACTAGTTTTGTTTCCAAGTGGATTTTGTTCCAATATGGAGAATCTTTGGTTTTTGGGTGTTTGCTGATACGCTACCCTGTTTAAAGAGTTTGTTTGATGCCAACAGATAGCACAGAAACACTTGTGTGTACAACTGTGGAGTAGATTGTTGGTGTCATGGTTGAGGAAAGCATTCCTAGCCTGTAATAGGGGACGACGAAGGTTGCATAAAGATTAGTCGCAGTCAAACACTCTGATGGAAACTGTGCGAAAAACTGTATGGTAATTATGTAATCAATACTTCAATTATGAGAGATACGTATGAGAGTTGACAGTGCTGTGTTCTCCTGTTATGATGGAAATAGCAAAAACATGAAAGGGAGTTATCATGTCACGAACTTTTACGACAATGCAGGATGCGATTGATTACCTGGGCCTCCTTATGAAGGAAGCCGATGGTACAGCTAGCAAGTGGGACATTCCTCGACTTGCCGAACTGACCACGTACTGGGAAAATGGTAAAATTCGCATCATAGGTTCGGAGGAAGGTTTCTGGGAGGCCGTAGAGAAATCGGCGCTTCCAGATGAAGACGATTGAGCGGATGATGATGCCTCGCCCTCAATCAGTGGCGCGGAGTAAAAACTCCGCGCCACTTTTCTATTGATTGCCAAAATCAAAAAAGTGTCTACATATGTTAAACACAATTGGTTAAAAGCTCAACCAATTGGATTCCAGTGCTGACAGTTTCTAGGTATCTGTCATATCCCCTCTATCTGCGTTTTTGTAAAGCATCCAATTCTGTGGCTCTTCAACTCACTGGAGAAGCTACGTATGTCAGACCCCCAGTTAAGAAAAATCAAAAAACTTGTGGTTTCGACTTGACATCCGAACATCCATCAGGCAGAATAGATGTATTGAACAAACAACTCAAGATAGGTCCGAGACGGAGTTAATAACTCTGTGTGTACGATGACTGGTCCAGAGTGACTACGAGGCACACAACAAAAGTTGAAATTTCTTGAAGGATATGATAGAGTTGTTACAACATCAGCTTGCATAGGGTTGAGGTTGACATGACCAAGACCAATGTGTTAAGATGGTGAAACAACACAATATAGAGCTAGCTGCTGTAGTAGTTAGTAGGGAGGTCCAGCTAGGCATGCTGGGGAAGCAGACCCTGCGCTGACCAGAGCGTACCGTCAATAGGGTAATCTGGGAGTTGGCACTGTTGAACAGTAATGGAAACGTTGTGAAACGTGTTCGGAAACTTAGGTGTTGACTGCCGCTCATGCGGAATACAAGAATTGACTTATTTATTGTTCTTGTTGCTGTTGTTTGTCAGGAGGTGTTGGGATAAACAACTTAAAGGCGCAAGAATGGCAGTACAAGGGAGGCTGGTGGACAGTACTGCAAAACTGTTTTTAGTTAATTAGTTTGAATTATGTTAGTTTAGATTAGTTTACTTAGCTTAGTTTATCTTATATTTATCTTAGGCCTCAGTGGCGGAATGGCAGACGCGCCTGACTCAAAATCAGGTCCCGATAAGGGGTGTGGGTTCGACTCCCATCTGAGGTACGAGATAGTTCAATCTATCAAAAATATATGCCTGTCAGGCGGAATTGGTATACGCGCCTGAACCACCTTCAGGTCCCAAGGAATACAGGTTCGAGTCCTGTGGCAAGTAGAGATAGTTCAATCTATCCAAATACTTGTCTGGCGGAATTGGTATACGCGCCTAACTAATTTAGGTTCCAAGGATTACGGGTTCGAATCCCGTGACAGGCACGAAGCGGCTTGACGCATAAACCTCCGTGAGGGGGTGATTGAAACCCTGCCACCAAAACTTCGGTTTTGGCAATTCAAGCAATCCTGAAACCACCAGGTCGGGAAAATCCGCGGCTTGGGGCGTGGTGAGGGGTGTAGTTAACCGCAATGGCAAATGCTGAGCGGCGAGAAGCACCTATACTGATGAGTATAGGCTGTGGCTACACAAAACGAGCCACGTCCTGTTTCAGGAGGGTCACATAAGTCTGAAACACGCCAGTTAAGGGCGGTGACCATCAACGAACAGCCGGAAAGACATTTTCGGGTGTTTTAGAATGCACAATGGGTGGCACCAGAGTGCATGGGAATGTGAGGTATCGTGTGCCCCAAAAGGGTATGTGGCCTCCAGGAAAGCACATTCCTTTCAACCTCTATGATAATGCACAAGACTTTCCTCGCTGAGCGCGAAAGCGTCCTAAACCTTGCCACGTCAATGTGAAGCAAGGGTCTGTTTCGCCCGCAAGGTGAAACGGGTTTTGTATCAGAGTAGTGCAGGATAGGGGTTTAGCGGCCCTTGTCCGAATCGAAATGAGCAGAGTAGTGTTCAGCGTAATGATTGGTGGCCAATAGTCACCGGACGCGATAGGTGCAGCCGGGAGGTTGCGGACACGCTGGGAAACCATAATCCAGCAAAAGCCTATCATCTAAAACTACTAAGTCTAGGTGGTTCTCAAACCCTTATAGCTCAATGGTAGAGCCATGTATCCATCAAAAAATTTTTCCCTTTCGTGTATCTTGATGGAGCCATGCATTCTGGTTCGATTCCAGATAAGGGTACTCGTTAGTCCGATTTGGACGGGGATGGCATTACCCGATTACAAAAGATGCATACCAGTGCGATTCTGGTGGACAGTTTGCCACTGTTAATAATTAGCGCTCCAAAAACCGGACTAACGACAATATTCTTGTATTCAATTAAATTATCGCATATTGTTTTTAGGTGTTATCATGTCTCGTATTAATTTATGTCAGTCCCTGTTTAGAGAAGAGTCATGGAAAGACTTTGTTCTAAATATGTGTTGCCAATATGGAGCGTCCGATATCAGTGATTCTGAGCTGGAAAAAGCTACCAATCAGTTAGTGGAGATAGTAACAACACTTTTGCCAGAGTGGGCCATGTTGGACGGAGCTTATGTTACTTTGCCAGAACATTGTAAGCTTGATATTGGCGATTTGCGGGAATCAATAATTAATGAATGGCGATAACTTATTTGCGATGAAAAACGCCCATCAAGTTAACTTCAACACTTGATGGGCGTTTTTCTTGTTTCACGACTAGAAACTATTCATTGTGTCTCTTAGTTGAGAACCCAAGGACTTTGAATCAATATGCAGAAAGGGGTTATTGTGTGGTTCATGTTTCTATACCGTGAGCGTAAAAAGCGACAGCTATAATCCGTCTAATGTCATGTTATATTCAAATGATGTACAAGTCTGTCATATTGAAAGGATGCAAAACATATGTGGATTGTCGAAAAGTACATCATCGAGAATGGGTGTACTACTACTGTGGAACCTCTACATGAACTTGGCGTTCTAAATTATGGAGACGCTGTGGAAATGGCTGACAAACTCTCACAACAGGAAATCATACGGGAACGGCAGGTTTCAAAATATGAAATTCAGCATGACCAAAGAATGGGGCTTTTCCCGAAAACAGAACTGCCAGAATTCCCTAATGAAGTTCTGGATTCATACTGGATTCATGACTTATTGGGGCGTACACGTTATCGTGCGGTACAAGTATAATTAATTGTGTAAGTCTTGTTCATTCTGTTTTGAAGTGCATTATCCATAATTTTTTAATCCTCAAAACTCATAAGAACCTATTCTGGTGTTTTGATTTGTTATTATGGTGCAGACCAACTATTAAAACATTTGTTAACAATACCCATAGGTTGAGCGCCAGTAGATGACATTGAAAGCATAACTATTATTATATATTGAAACTGTTCAGCAATGGTAGCAATCTTAAGGTGTTGCTAGTTCTTGTATTTTCTGCTAGTCTATATAAAGCAGGACGAATAACTGAGAGGTAGACACATATGCATCACACGCCAGGAGAGATGGAATTGGCGCATGATAAAGAAATGTCATCTCAGGGGTGGTCCCGATGGAGCATTGCGGCTCTTGGGGCTGACACTGAGTTGATTCCCGCCATTGGAATGTCTCTCAGACATCACTTTGCTGCAATTGATGAGAAAGAGCCTGAGTGGGTTCTTTGGCTAATCCGTGCTGGACATACCCCGGAATGGTATACGAATTACCCATTCTCAGTTTATCAGCGTGAAGTTGAGGCCCATAAATACCGTGTTGCTCGCTCTTTCTGGGAACTGGCAAAGCTGTGGAAACAGTTTCCTGAGGTGATTCGTGAGCTGAAAGATGCTCATGGGTACAATCCAATTCAATCGTTGGGTCATGCCATGATTTGGTTCGGTACAACCGGCACTTCTGGTTCGGGGCCAGCTGGTGCACCATACCAATATGTTAAAGACACGGACAGTGAGACTAATTACCAGAAATGGTGTCAGGATGTGATTCGTCACGGGAGGTCTTTGTCCAAACTGGAGAATCAGAAACAGGTTATTCAAGCCCTTCTGTGGCTCTCCAAATACTATGATAGCTTGTGGGATTGACTTTATCGATTGATTGTATTATAATGTAGCATATCAATAGAAAGGGTTAAGATGAATCAGGAAATGGAATTGGCGCATAACGCGGAAATGCTGGCTCAGGGGTGGTCTCGATGGGCCATTACGTCTGGAGCGGATTCTACCTTAATTCCTAACATTGGGATGTCACTGAGACATCACTTTGCTACAATCAATGTCAAGGAACCTAAGTGGGTTTCTTGGCTGATTAATGCAGGCGATGTTCCAGGAACTCTTCCGGGGATGCCCTTCTCAGTTTACCGAGAAAGAGTCGAAGCCCACGTGTCCAATGTACGTTTCGCTATTAAGAAATTGGCGAAATTGTGGAAAGAGTCTGAGGTGATTCGTGAGCTGAAAGATGCTCATGGGTACAACCCGGTTCAATCACTAGGTCATGCCATGGTGTGGTTCGGCAAAACGGGAACGTATGATTGTGGGCCTGATACTTGGCCATATCCCTATATCAGTGATGATGTAGACTCAGACTACGAGCAGTGGAAAAAGGATGTGATTCGTCATGGGTCATCGTTGGGTGAACTGGAGGACTCGAAGAGAGTGACTGACGCTCTTGTATGGTTGTCGAAGTACTACCAGGATTTGTGTGACTGAATATCTTGTCATTATATTCCGCAGTATTGAGTTTTTGTAATAGTGTCTACAAAACAATGGATTGGCCCCATGACCCTATAGAGTTGATTCTGTGTGCGTGGTGATGAGTCAAGAACTATGATGAACGTTATAATATAGCTATTCCATTAAATAGGTGGCGACATGTTAGATTTTAACGTTTGGGAAGCATGGCTCAACAGCGACCATCAAATTTCATGGGACCCATATGCTCAGAAACTTGAGGATTGGGATTTTTTACGTGAAACAGTACCAGGTCTTATTGTAGCATCAGCGGGTGGATTGGGGCCGTTTCAAGCTAGCGGACTGTTGGAAAAGTACCCATTCTATTACCGTGAAGAATATGGTCATGCAGACTTGCGGGTTGGTGCTCTTGATTCCACAGACCATATCACGCCAGCAAATGCGTTGTATGTCAGCTCAACCACGCTGCCAGATGATGGCAACACTCATTTTGTTGAAATGTTCCCAGAGTTAGTGTGTAAATTGGCACGTGCCCCGTTTTTGTGGGAGTTTGAAGGATTGGAATGGAGGTTTTCTGATGAGAGAACCCCTAATTTTCAGTGTATGGAGCTAATACCTGATTCACATGCCATTTATTATGGTTGGGGATTGACACCTGAAGAAGGGTATCTTGCCGCTTCTGAACCCAATCCCAGTCTGGAAGCAAGCGGTTATTCAGCAGAGCTACAACAGGAACGTTTCTGGTTGGCTCAGGTTTCGCCTGTTCCAGTTAATAAGGACAATCGACCATTCCCTGAAATTGACCCTGTGTTTCGTGTCAATGATTAAAGGCATAATGCTATAATCAACGGATGGCAGAGGAACAGCACGATTTTAAGTCAATTTGACTGATGGAGAAAACCATAAAATCGCTTTCTGTAACGCCCCTTGAATAGGTTAGATTGTACCTAGCTTATTCAGGGGCGTTTTTCGTGTTTTCAGGAAGTTTTACATGAAATCCTTGTTTATGATACCTGCATCAGGAAGCAAGAAAACCAAGCTTAAAATCGTTTCTGATACGCAACAAGCATCACTGTTGATTCAACTTCGCCATTGAAGTTAAATCAAATCTTGTTGAGCCCGCGCGTACAGTTCCGATGTGCACGGTCAAGAATAGCGGTATTATCAATCCCATACCGTCTAATTTGGCCAGGACGAGCAAACAATACTGTGATACGTTTGGCGGTACGCACGTTAAAGATATGTACTTCTGCATTATGGCAAACAACATGAACCTCCATACCAGATGGGTGTCCTGTATCCACCAGATAAGCCGCATACACGGGCGACTTCCGGCAATGGCGCGCACGTACTTGGCGGTCCTGTTTGAAATGATTTGTGCAAGCTACTGACGTCAGCAGTTTCACCGCAAGGTCAGTTGCAACTGTTTGCTTGACTTCGAACCGCTTTGTCATGACTCCATAATAGCATACATGGAGCCACATACAAGTTCTGGGCATAAGTTTTTCTCATGTGTCCACGAGTCCAACCAATCCAGATGAGACCAAGCTAGTTGTTGACAAAACTTCCTCAATCTCTGACCTACAGATGTTGCATGGTTGAACTTCAAATTTGCAAGTAATGAAGGTTCGTTGTCATGTGCTTGGGATTGATGTCTTGTCTTACCTGTGATAGGATGAAACTAATTTGTAAACTCATGTAGAAAGGGGCAAATTATGGGTATTTTCTGGTCCAGTGTGGAGAAGGAAAACAGCAAAAGCAGCATTAGTGGGATGTTTTCCGATGGGGAAACCTTCAGTGTACCATCAACACACCCTAGGTTCGATGAAATTAGCTTGTTCCTTGAGACCATGCCGCTTCTCCCTCATGATGGGGACAACAATCCGGAAGAACAACTACGAGAATTGATTAGTATAGCAACCACGGTATCGAACCGTTTGACAAAACTATCAGAACGCGTTTCAAGTGATGGGTCAACAATTTATTTTGACAATGACCCAATTGACAGTTCTATTGCTGCGTGGCTGTTGAATGCGCTAAAACAAGAGAACATTAGTGGGGCGGTTGATAAACATGATGGGGACGACGATATGCACTCCAAACCCTCGTGGCATGCTATTGTGAACTTCCTAGAAAAGTTGTACCAGAACCCTTCTACTGAATCGATTCAACACTTGTACAGTTTTATACAACGTACAGGGTTGACTCTTCGGGAAAATGGGGATTTTATTGCGTTCAAAGGTCTACGTCATGATTATACTTCTATTCATGCAGGACCGGGTGTTGTGCAGGGGGAGAAATTCGCTAATGCGCACTTGAACAACAGCCCGGGGAATGTTGTGGAAATTCCTAGGTCTTATGTGGAGACTAGTAGAGAATACGGTTGTGCACAAGGTTTGCATGTTGGTAGTTTCGAGTATGCCAAAGATTTTGCGGATGGGGCATTGGTCAGTGTTAGTGTGAATCCACGTGATGTGGTGAGTGTTCCTAGTGACCAGGATTACCAGAAATGCCGTGTTTCCAGGTACGAAGTATTGTCAGACATTCCGGGTGATTTTACTCATGACAGAAAAGACATCATATGGGATGATAACCCAGATGATTCAGATGAAGACTGGGACGACGAAGAGCTAGTTGAGAATAATGAAGCTGACGACTTTGCTATTGAGTTGGATAAAGGTTGCATGGGGTTTCCAGATTCAACTGATACCACAACACATGTAAACGATGCATATGACATCAACACGTCGGACGATTATGGTCAGATTGTGTGATTCGGCACACTGACATTCAACGAATTGTTAAGACTGGTTGGAATGAGGGTAGCGTTCATTTGTTGGGCGTTATCCTCATTCGTCTTTAGTATTCATTGGTTTGTATTCAGTTTTATATAAGTTTCAATCCAAGTTTGACAATGACCCAATAACAAAACCACAACCGCTGTTCTGTATCAATGGCCTAAACAATTAATACAACATTTAATGGGGTCATCCTGTAATAATTTGTTTGGCAGCGCGATACAATTTGATTACAATGACAAGACTTGGGACGATAGCAACAAATGTGGTCAAACCCGGATTAGTGTTTTGCGCTAACCAGGTCAATATTGGAATTATGTGTATTATCCATGCAACCAGTACAGCTCCAGCGATAACAAAGTGAACAGTAGCTTTCATTCGTTGTTGTGCCACCCATTTTCCGGCATCGAATGATTTGTTGTGCATGTTGACAGTGTATCAGTTGTGTCTCAGCGAGTAGAAATGACATCAAGTATCATTTTAGAGTTGCATCAGAATGATAAAATCTTGTATTTGATGTATGATGGTGTCATGTTAAAAGTTTTGATTGCGAAAGATGAGTTGCAGCAAGCTCGGGTGACGTTGAGTCGTTCCCTGATGCGGGTACCTCTTGAAAAAACCGAACCCATCAGAAATCTGGCGCACAAGGCCATTCAATATTTGGACAGAGCTATAGCCGAGTCCGAAGCAACTGGAGCTACCTCAGTAGAACCCTTTTTGTTGGAGTGGGTGACTGCCATCAGTTCCAACACACATCCATAATCATTGTCTTGTCAGAGGTGGAGTTTTTCTTTGTGTTTTTGCGAACCGTCTTAGTCAAGATTGATTGTGTTTTTTGTGTATGGAAACAAATACAGATTTAGTTGTTTTCAAGTCATGTTACGGTCCATATTTAGGTCTATTCGTTCTTATTGTTTTGGAGGTTTTAGATGAGCGAAAACCATATGCACAATACCATTGAGACTATGAAACAGCTCATTGAAAGCCTTCCAGACAGTCCAGCAAACAGTACCATCAAAGAACAGTTGTTGGCTTTGGTGTCTGAGTTGATGAAAGCTCATGAATCCAGTGTTCGAGAGGCGTTGCATCATATCGCTAAAGAAGCATATTTGTCGCAACTGAAAGAGTTGTATTACATGGATGGGCCAAGGCAGTCCAGTACAGTTTCCTACGCAAAAGGATGCGACTCTGTTCTGCAACGTTTGATTCAATATTAAAATGAGTCGAGTTTCCTGTTGTTTGCATGCTTGGAAATAGCAGTTTGGCATTTACTGTACTCTAAATGTATTCTTGAACAATTCATGTTACAACATATGTCAACCGTTGTTTTGTCTCACCTGTTGGCTGATTGTGGTTTTACAATGAAGTGATTCTACAAGTACATAATGTTTAAGAGCCATATAGGAACCATAAACCATGCAACAATTGAATCCACAAGTATGTTGTATTATTGGAACGTTTTAAGATGTGAGACCATTTTTCAAGATTCAGCATTCATTTGAGCAACTTTCCATGCTATGTCTGCAACAGGGTCAAAGAACTCATTGTGAAAAGTGTTCTGGAACCAATTCAAGTGCACAGAAAGGTCAGTACAACCCAAAAGTATCGACCCATGTGAAAATGTGAATGGTTGCAATAGTTTGTTGAATTCAGCATTCATCGTGGAATAATCATTGTATTGTGCAGCATCAATGAGTTTTTCTGCCACCAATCGGTTGTTTGTGCGAAGTGAATCAAATGCCTTGGATTCGTATGCTACTTTTGACATGAACACAAAATCGGTTTCTGGAAATTCAGCATCCAATTTGTGAAACCGCCAATTTGTGTGATTCATTATTTGTTGTGTGTATGTATTCAATGAAACACAAAGATTAATCACATCTGTCACACCAGCAGCTTCAAACACACGACTTGCTGTTTCTGCCTCCACCATGAATTTGTTCTGGTCTACTATGGAACCATTGTGTGCCATGCAATCTGTCACTATGGACGATAAAACTATTTTCGGAAAATCTCGGTCTTTGACAGCGCCCAATTTTCTGGCTGCCGTTTCAACACATGACATAAAATAAGACCCAACTGAAAACCCGTGTCCAAACATGACTCCAAAAACTGGAACAGTCACAATCTGTCAACCTTTCTTTTGCTTTGTCTGTGCATAATTTGTTCTATAGGGAAACATCAACACATTTCCGCAATAATATATGTTTCCATCCGGTTGTGAGCGATTTTTATGTTTTCTATCGTATTGAGCAACATTGGTAAAATGCCCACTGATTGAATTGGTCATGTTGGAATCAAGGGGACATTGTGAAGAAGGATGAGCTGGTGGCGCTGGCGAATGCTGCACCAGGTGAATACAGTGACCGAGATGTTGCGGATTTCTTCAGGCGCAGGAATTTGGGTCACTGGCCGTCGGAACAGGGAACCTTGAAACTGACAGTGGATGATGGACAGATTGTGCTCAATATTGGTCCTTCAGAAGTGTCTAATGATGTTGGTTTGACCTCTACCGGGATGTTGTGGGTGATGGGGAGGTTTTTTGAGCAGTTCACATCACAAGCTGTGTATGACATTGAGCTGATAACAGGGGACGACGACTGTTCCAACAATCACGAACCAGCTTCCACAACTGTTTTCAAAAATGTCATGACCAAACGAATGTCAGGACTATCAAAAATCATAGCTGGAGACAACAACAACTGGTACGCTTTCGTGGAACGTTCAAGAGTCAACACTGATGGTAGTTGTGTTCTCAGTATTGAAACAGCAAATTTGGACGCTTCTGACGGTGGACATCGATTGTCTTTGATACTTCCCGGAATGTATCCATTACTACATATTTATGAGATTCAAAAAAACAATGTTGTTCGCTATGACATGAAAGGCCATGCCAACGATTTTGACGGGCGTGAAGCTTGGGAAAGAGCAGCTTACGTCAGTGGGTTGAAAACATCCAATCCCCCAAAAATAGTATCCCGGAATGAATTGACGGCAGTGTTTGCATTGACCGCTACTGCACGCTTCAACAATTAATTCATCAATTAACACAACACATTTCATGTCTTGGTTTCAGTGTTTGTTACCTACATCAAATTGTTCTTCATATCATAGTTGTCCATCAATACAAAATACATGACACAAACAACAAAACCATTGAATTACATTGTATTGAAGTTGTAATTCGATAGAGACTATTAAACAACATCGAAACAAGGAGACATGGTTACGTGAAACTGTACAGTGAGAACATACTGTTTTTGGATACAGTCCTTGAAACAGCGTTGATGAAAGCAAGAAACGCTCGTCAATTCAATCCTGTAGAACATACCAAACAGAAAACCGCTCAAATCGTGCGATACATGAAGGAGTGGAATCTTAGTGGAGCAATTGTTGGGGTCAGTGGCGGTATAGACAGTAGTGCAACATTGGCTTTACTGAATCATGTTCGAAAAACACCAGAGTCACCAATTGAGAAACTTGTTGGGGTTTCTGTGACTGACGTGGACAACATTGGAAGCACGAAACAAAGTGATTCACACAATGCAGCTTCAGAACTGTGTGAACATTTTGGGGCGGAGTTTTTGTCTCTGCCGTGTTTGGGTGATTTACGAAAGGTTGCTGTTGATTCGTTGTCTCAAGGGGCACATATCATGTCTCCTTGGGCTGTTGGACAGTTGACTTCATATTTGCGTACTCCTATGTTGTACGGGGCTTGCAGCATGATAACAGATGAGGGGAATCCAGCAGCAGTTTTTGGTACCACAAATCTTTCCGAAGGTGGCTATATCGGATATGTAGGTAAAGCAGCTGATGGAATGACTGATGTACAAATCATTAGTGACCTGTTCAAGAGCGAAGTGTTGACAATGGCTAGGTTTTTGGGTGTGCCAGAACATTTGGTTGCACGTGTGCCTACAGGTGACATGTTTGATGGACGGGCCGATGAGGAATTGTTCGGGTTCACTTATGATGCGCTGGAATTGTTCATGCTTAATCAAATGGGCTATTCCAGTACTGATTTGTCCAAAAATGAGCTGTACAACCAAATTGTGACCAGAATTGAACGTATGCACGAATATAACAAGCATAAATATTTGCATCAATACCCATCGGTTTTCTTGGAAGTGGAAAAATCGCACTGTCCGGGAGGATGGCAGAATGAAAGGTACTACTGACATGAACAAATTTGTCAATCTGAAAGAATTTCATGTTGATTTTGACCAAGACCATGAATCCACGGTGCGCGGGTTGGATGAGGTGAGTCCAACCGCTTTGTACATTGACAAAATTTTTTCACTTAATGAATTGACACAGTTGCAGAAACAGCTGTCAGGTATGGATTGGGTGCCTGTGGGATACTCTGGAATCAAAGGAGATTATCAACCTGGTGACCCTATTGGTTCTTGGAGGATTTCTCTTCACAACCAAGAATATGCTGACAAAATATGGAAACGTATAGGTCATCATATTCCATCACGTACTATTGTTCATCCTTGTGACATTGATGGGGATGAAGGACAGACATGGATTCCGGTTGGGGTGTCACCTTTGTGGAGGTTCATCAAATACACGGATGGCAACAAACTCTACATTCACTATGATTTTCCTTATGTGGAAACCAATACTGATGTTGGTGGTTTGATGACACAACAAAGTCTGGTGATTTATGTTTCCAAGCATGATGTTACAGGTGGAGGGACACGTTTCCTACATGACCCACAAAAAGCCATTCCAGTGAAAAACCGTGACTTGAGTGACCAACCTCGTTTTGCAAATTTGGATGAAGTGTTTGCTGTTCCTTCAGTTGAGTTGGGGGATGCAATTGTTTTCGACCATAGAATGTTGCATGACGGACAAGAAGTGAAAGGGTCAGGAGAGAAAATCATTATTCGTACAGACATCATGTTCCAACGAGTTGTTTGAGATGTCAAATATGGATTCACGAAAAGTTTCGTCAACAAATGTAGACAAGTTTTATACCCGATATGCGGAGCTTGTTGATTATGACCAGGAACTTCTCATACAGGCGGGGTGGTTGGATTTGGCGCCAGTCACTTCGCCTGTTTCTTTTGACATGCCTTTGGTTGCTGATTTGGGGCCTATTGTACAATCCCCACACAATGACATCAATGTGTTGATTTCTACAGGTGGATATGCTCCGTTGCATGCTGGACACATTGAAGCCATGGAACGAGCACGGATAGCAGTACAGGAAGCAACTGGTGCCCCTGTTGTTGCTGGCTATTTTTCACCAGATTCAGATGATTACATGGCTGTGAAGAAAATACATGAATGGCCAGCGGTTCGTCGTGTAAGTGAAGCTCAACGAATTCTTGCCGGAAGTGATTGGTTGCGAGTGAACACACAGCCATCCTTGTGGGCCAGTGGACGTATGAATTTCACTCACATTTATGATTGGTTCAATAGTCACCTTACCAGCATGTTTCCACATCGTAACATCAAGTTGTGGTATGTCTATGGTAGCGATAACTACATGTTTGCCAATGCTTTTCTGGAACATGGCTATGGAGTGTGTGTGTTGAGAGGGGGACATTCTTCACAACACAACGAGACAATCAACATTTTGAAACATGACAGAATTCTTGTCACAGATGAGGACACAATAAAACTGTCCTCGTCTTTCATTCGTGACAATCCTCTTCTGATGGCCGAATATGATGCCACACAATTATCGCCAGTAGATTCAATATTTCTTCGGGATGATTCTATGGAAGCTTTTTCGGATTGTGAAGTGCAACCGACATATTCTCATGTGATGAAAGTGGCAACATGGCTTGGTGAGGCTGCTAAATGTTCGGTGGATTGTACATCATTGAGTGCTCCATCCATGACAGGGGACGACGAAACCATTTCATTGGATGCTTTTGTTCCGGGTGATTTCAACATTAGACAGACACGCCTCTTCAACGCACATGATGGACAATGGCAACCTTGTGGACGAATTGCAGCATTGGGTGAATCACCAATACTTGAACAAGTAGCAAAGATTCCATCAGGTTCCTATATAGTGTTTGATGATGTTGCAACTGGAGGAACAGCTAAATACATCACAGCTCTTCTTGAAACTCATAATATTGTTGTGAAACAATATTTGGCCATGGTTCAATCAGAATATGATGACATTGTCGATTTTCGTGATTTCATATTAGGCGGGAAACATGCTGGGTTGACTGTGAGAGAATCATTTTCAGGGGCTATCGCACGAATGCCTTATCTGTTTCCATATGTAAATCTGATAACACGTGCGTCGTTACCACCAGAAGCATGCATTCCGTTTTCGCTTCAGGTATGGCGATTGAATGCGGAACTTTATGGTCCTTTAGCTATGAATTTGTCAGAACTGGCTGATAGGGGGCAGGATTTTCGAGTATGGGGTTTTCCAGGGGACATGAGCGTGACGGCTCTGTGTCAGTGGCATGTGAAGTGGCTGACAGTTTTAGCTGGAGTTGACAACGAATCAAAGTGTGCTCTATGCTAGAAGCATGATGAACGACGAGAACAGGAACCTCAAGGTCAGCCACAAGATGGACGACTCCGGGGAATATCTTGCAAGAAAGTACCGGAAAAACGTGACAGTTCGGGCTCGCTTGGCGACTCCAGGCGAGGTGATTGAGACCAGGATTAATGGCCATCTCGAAACTCGCAAAAAGGCGGGTAACGACGAAATGCTCATCAGCAATCCAGGCGGAGAACTATATGTGGTCCCTGGGAAAACCTTCCGCAGCAAGTATTCTCTTCTGAGTTCTTCAGAAGACGGATGGCAGAAGTATGAAGCGAAGGGCGAAATCTGGGCCGTCCAGAACCCATTTGGGTCTTCCATTGAGATTCAGGCTCCTTGGGGGGAGCCCATGTATGGGGATGAATCGTGTTGGCTGGTGGTCAACGCGGATGGAGACGCCTATCTCCTTGACGACACTGCTAAGAACGAAACATATGTGCTTGTTGAGGACGGGGAAACCGTGCACGTAAACGTGACGGTCCTCTGAGTCAAAAACAACTTCTAAAAAAATCAATACTGATTCCTCAACTGGAGTTGACATGCTTCCAAAAGGGTGTTAGTATGGATACATCAAGAAAACAAACCGAAAGGGAAAAAGATGACTGACAACAACAACGTGAACAACACCAACAATGCGAAGACGGAAGAGATTGTGAAGCTGGAAGTTGCGGGAAGGAAAATTGTTAACTGCACCCCGCATGCTATCACCATCCTATCTCCCTCCTTGGAGGTTCTGTATAATATTCCGTCCGCATGCTCTGCCCGCGTGGCAGAGGCTAAGAAGGAAGAAGAACCAATTGGAGATATTCCGGTGACCTCTATCGAGTATGGGGATGTGACCGGGATGCCAGAACTGGATGGAGATGAAATCGTAGTTGTCAGCCGTATTACGGCAATGGCACTACGAGGAACTGGCGCTGTCGTCTTCTTCCCCTATGGGGAGGAAAGAAACGAAGAAGGGCGCATCATTGGGGTGCATGGTCTGGGGCGTTTCGCGTCCTGACCTAAACCAACCCTAGGGGCCAGAGAGCGTAAAACTCTCTGGCCCCTAGCATTTTGTCAACAAACACATGGTTGACACTCCTCAAAATTCATGATAGTGTGGTGTCACATACAACGAAAGGGAAACCAATGAATAAGTGGGCGGAAGAAGCCATTAATTTGACTCCTATGGATGTAACTGTATTCCAAGGGAAACAGGCATTTTGCATCCCCTCCAAAAGAATGGATTATATGTCAGAGAATGGAACTTTGACGTTGCCCAAAGAAGTGGATGGGGTGTTTTACATTGTGTCAAATAGAGAAGCTGCATATCTCTCTAAGTTTAGACGTGATGTTTACATTCCTGGTAGAATCGTCCGCAACAAATCAGACGTTATTGTTGGAGTTAGGAACTTCACGCGTGCCTGATTCAGTCTTGTGCTTTTACCATCAATAGTTGGTATTGGCGAAAGGAATACAATGTTCTTTGTTCTCTGGCTTTTCTCCGTCGTAGCGATTCTTCCGTTGGCGTATTACGCGGCACGGCGGTCAGCTATTTTGGAGGAACAAAATGACATTCGAGCCAAACGAGCAGCGTTGTTCTCGCTTGGCTCACTGGCTCTAGTAGCACTGCTCACCAATGTTATGGTCAATGCTACTTTCCCTCCACATTGACAACATCATCCATAATTAACGCCCATGGTCTCTTACAACCATGGGCGTTATCTATTTGAACTGGTAGGGATATTCTCATAGTGATTGAATAAATCACAATAAACCAGTTGTTTTAATCATCGGAGAATTTGGTGCAAGCATTTTCGGCTCCTGTAAATGAAGAATTGATAGCATATTTGAGTCTGGGGTCATCAAAAGTTCAACAACAAGGATTCGGTAGACCTGCACCGCCGTCTTTCAATACATCTGGTTGTTGTATTGGTCTCAAGAATGTCACATTGGCTTGTTGTGATTTGAAGCGAATGCGTGAATTCTATGCACAAGTTCTAGGGTTTCAAGTGTTTCGGGTATGTGATGATGAAGTGACCATGGGGCGACAAAATGAGATTCTGAAGTTGTTGCACAAACCATCGTGGTCTAAACCAGCTCCTCAACAAGCCAAGCTGTTTCACATGGGATTGAAATTTTCCGCCAATGAAGCACTAGCAGCCAACTTGGGGCGAATCTTGTCTTTACGTCCTGAGTTGTACAAAACATCTGCTGACCATGGATATGCTGTTAGCTTTTACATTGATGATGTTGAAGGTAATTGTTTGGAACTCTATGTTGAACGACCTCCAGAACAGTGGCCCCGTCGAAGAGGGCAGATTGCACCAATGCCACGAAAAATCAATACAGCTGATTGGGTACACAGTAATTTTGATTCCAGTATGAATGATTCTTGGGATATGCAAACGATTGAACTAGGGCATGTGCATTTACGTGTTGGTAATTTAGCATTGAATCGTCATTTTTACAGTCGTTTGGGTTTGGTTCCGACATTGTCATTACCTTCAGTATTGTTCATGAGCAATCCAGACGACCATCAGCTTGTTTCAATGAACACATGGGATACAATAGGGAAGACAACTCAACTGACGAATGTGTTGGGTTTGCAGGGAATTGAGTTGTTGCACATGTCATCTTTTGCAACAGATAATGTTTCCTGTTTACATAATGTTTCTTCAAATCTCATACAAGACCCACAAGGTATTGAAATCATGATGGAAGATGTACTGACAATTCCAGGTTCTTGAGATATATGGAACTAGTAGATGACCAAGAAACATTGAATTCAAATTTGAGTAGTAACATAACCAATACAAGTGAACAATCCAGAAACAGTTAAGACATGTTCAAGTAATGTTGTATTTGTGATGCCAATGTTAACAGCTCAGGTTTTCTTGCTTCACTGTATACAATCAAGTTAAGGTATTACCTTCAATTTGTGTTGATTAACCAAATGGCTTAACTCTTATGCATTGAACAACTTCTCTCTTATTGGTTCATGCTTGTAGCCAAATTATGTGTCTTCAATCTTGCAACATCAAACATCAACAACACACAGAAACGGACTCAGAAACATGAATCAAGCGTGTGTATGAGAACAATTCTTGTAGTTATTGATTCAGCGATTCATGTTAAACATATTTTTGGTTCCAAGGTGCTGGAAGAGGATTTTTCAACTCTTGTTTCCATTGTTGTAGTCCATCATGCAGGCTGGGCAAAATACCACCAAACCGATACCCCAAACGAAGATTGAGACAATTCTTCTCAACATCAAAACTTGCCCATATTTCAGATGGAATCATACATTTTGAACGTTTGAACAATGGTAACAGTTTCTCTTGTACATCTTGAAGGTAAAATTGTTGCAGTTTGTTTTGACGTTCTTGAGACACATCATAATAATGTCTACCAAGAGCATCGTTCAAAGCGTCTACTTCAAACAATTGGCCATCTAATTGGAACAAGCTGTCCATACTAGTAGAATCATCAGTCAATTGTATATATAGGAAAACTGCTTGTGGCTGGTCATCAGCATATGCGTAGGTTGTTCTCAACATCCCACGAATTATTGTGTTCAATGATTCCACAACAGTTGGGACCGGAGTTGTTTTGCCAAATATGTCTAATCCATTGAACATACGATGATTCGCCATATATTATCCTTTGAATCTCTTGTCACCTATACATGTGTTGACAATCTTGAAAACAACGTTCATATTTTACCTAACTGTGAAAACATCAATTGAACTGTTAATCTTTGTTGTTCAAGAATGCCAGAACAAGAAAATATGGGAAATCGAATGAGGAAGAACAACTGTCATCTTGTTGTTCGGAACGCTGTGGGGAGTGATTTGAAGGTTCTATTGTTGAGATAGTTTCCATCAAATCTAAAAAACAGAACGATTGGTGTGAATCAATGGTTGTTCTCAAATGCAATGGGACTTCAGGTAAGACGCAATACTGTCTATGAACTGGAACCGACCATCTATGACAGGAACCAAAATTAGCAACTTCAATGATTCGTCACTGTTACTAATCCTAGTTTGATGGTTTTCAATTGACTCTGAACTTCAAAATACTGTATTTGTTAACAGGGATATGAGTTTCATCTGATTTTGTGGGGGCTTTGAATTACTGCTTGGTTGTACATGTTATGTTGATGTTACATGACAACAATTTTTGGTAGTCGTTTTTTGTTGTGGGTTTTGTCATATATGTAGGTATCGGTTTCACTGTTTCCTTTACATGGAATAACAGCTGGGACCATGTGAATGTTGTCCCAGCTGTTTTGAACAGTCTTCAGTTGTCTGATTTGTATTCAGAGTCCCAACAATCGTCTTTTGGTATCACGAAAATCGGTCTCATCAATAAGGTTCTGGTCCAACAGGGTTTTCAATCGTGTCAACCTGTCTGCCAACAAATGGTCATCTAACGGGTCAGGAGAGCTTTTGAGGAGCTTAGATTCGTTTGTCTGGGTTTGGTCTACACTCTCTGCCTCAACGGCTCTCTGAGTGTCATTACGTGCTTTCTGTGAGGAGGTTTGTTTGTTTGATGGTTTGGTGTGGATTGTGGTGCGTTTCTTGTCAATCAGGGTTTTCGATTCATTGTCAAACTTCATGGAGTCCAAAACCAGTCGTAAAACCCGTAACCCCCAAACATTTCCCCACTGGTGTTTTTCATCCATGACCTGTCGAATATATTGACCTAAAATCAATCCACCATCATTACCATGAACCAAATTCTGGTCCAAATCTCTCCCATATCGTGTCATGGTGTTGGACAAGCTGGAAACAACATCATGAGTCAGGTAGGATAAGACATTATTTTCCCATTCCAATGTTCCTAGAATCTCTTCATGGCTGGAATCATGGAGAGTGTTGCGAATCAAGCGAATGGCATCCATAATTTTCACAGTAAAACTACCTGTAATGACAGCTTTCAATGTTGAATCAAGCCCACTGTCATACCATGAAATCTCACTTTCTGGAAATTCGATGGAAGGGAGTTCTCGGGTGTTGAAATAGAACAATTTTTGCGGGGTTTCCGGGGTGGACATTCTTCCATATGTGTCCCATGATTCTTTGAGGCATCGTGTCAGAATCCCACCCGCATAAACCAACTGTCGTTCATCAGGATTCGTAGTGAAAACATAACCACCTTCTTCCGTGATGAATCCGGTGCAATGCTCTCCTTCCATCATTACCAAACCCCATCCTGCTGGAACCAGAACTCGGCTTCCATCCATGAAAACAGATTCATTGCTGTCACCGAAATAATCAGGAAGTTGGATTAGCCTGTTCTTGGTGTTTTGGGGACGCCAATACTCTATGTCCCATTCGTCATCACGATAATCAGATACATTCCCTGCAAAAACTTTCTTGAATGACATTAACCCGCTCCTCTCTCTACAACGGAAGAGTGTAATTTACCAGAAGTCAAATTCATTCCCAATGTATACATGTTTTGTGAATACATCATGCTCAATGTTGTTACTGAACAAAATTACACAAGAGGTATCAAAAACGCAGTGTTGACATGAGGGGTTGTATCAGTTGTTTTGATGGTTGTGTGGTCATTCTCTGGGGTGCAAAGACCACAAGGCCGATTATAAGCACCGTCCACAGTGAACAAAGCAGGATTGTGACACACTGGACATTCTTGATTTTCCATGATGAAGCTCTTTTCGTCTATCGTTTAAGGGGGGTGTTGTCATTCTATCTAATGGGTCAGCTGCTTCACACACGCTAGGTTCAACAATCGTGACCTGCACAAAATGTCCCTGTGAAACTGACACCATTCTTCGTCATGAAATCAGAACATCTTTATTCCATATTGATAAAACATGCTCATCAAACATGACTTTCTGATTTGTGTCATGATTCAGGTTCTTCAAACAGTGACATGATTTTGTCTGCTTCACTGTTGAAATAATCAGCTATAACAGACATATTGTAGGGTTGTCTCATCTCCCATGTGTTAATCAAACTCAGCATGCCAAAAACTCGTGCAAAAGGCCCAATCTGCAACTTGTTGCGTAGCAGTTCAAACCAGAATGCATGAGAAATCAAATGAATGAAAGCACTATGTTGGTTGTACACTTTTTTGAAACGTTCCAGCAACTCTTTATTGGTCACATGTTTTGCGAAAGCGTGGTATTCTACAAGGTTTTTAAGAACCATAATCACCGTAATTGGTAGACGCAATATGGTTTTCAACATAATTTTGGACTCCTCGTCCATCTTGTTGAAATGTTCCACCACCAAACCAATCAAACCTTCATTCCCAAATGTGGCCGCTGTTTTTGCACCAGGGAAATACTCAACGTACTTGTCAATCGTTTTGGCACGTTTGGGGACAATTATGACTATAGGCGCTGTTTTGAAAAATTGTGACAGAATTTTCCAATGGTGATAGAAGTGAGCGTCATTGTCGTCCCCGTCATGCAAAACAACAATGTCATTCAAAGCATTGTGTTCTGTCAAAATGGACACAATCTCAGACAATGGCACCTCATCACGACGAATACCCTTCCCGCGAATTTTGACTTTACGAGCATCCATTCCCAGAGATTGAGTTTTAGAACGAGAAGCCGTGTTTTGGGGTACAGTAGCTTTTGCCTGTTTCACTGTTTGAATCAAATCGCTTAGTTCGTGCACATCAGTAGCCAATGCGCGTACATATTCTGACGGATTCTCAGCAACTACCACCAAGGGTTTATTGAAATTCAGGCTATCGTTGGGGGCGTAAATCTTTGTTTCATGAATTAATTCCCGCACTTTGTCATGATTCGTACCTGTGTCATTGATAACAAGATTGCATCCAGTTCGCAGTAATGATTCTGCATCAACAGAACGTTTATCGATTTCAAGACGTAGGTTAGAGCGCGAGCGACCAGAAGCATCATGTTTCATCTTAAAAACTACATCATTACTCGAATCAGAACCAATAGGAATGATGGAAGGGATAATCTGTCCATTCAGCTTCACATTAGTTCTGAACAATCGAGCAGCTAGTGAACATTGTAGCTGAAATGCTTCTTTCAATGTGGAAACATTGTATACCAAATCATTGAAATATGATTCAATTTCCTGAATGAGAGCATCTGTATACTCATCAACTACTTTGGCATTCTGTGGGTCACTCAATGCGATGAATTCACGTGAAGACGGAAAACCGATGGAACCAATTGGAAGCGCAAGTGCCATATTGTGTCTCAGCCAAACACTGATGTTGCAATTCAGTGCAACCGGATAGGCAACAGGACCCACCAAAGCTGTTCCCGAATGTCCCACTAATGAGGCAAAATCACCTACTGCCCCAAACAGTTTAGGATTGACGTAACCATGGGGCAATTCGACCCATGTATCCACAATACGAGAATCCAGCTGTTCGTTATTCTGTTCAGCTCCAATAAAAATCACATCTTTCTTGGACCATCCAGTTATTACAGATGTGATTTTATTAGATTGAAATGATTGTGGATTATTGACAGGAATTGTGATTGTGACCCCATTAGGTTCATTCACAAATTGGTTCTCAACAGCAAATTGAGACTGTATGCCTTCAACAGCCCGATTCATGACGAGGATATTTAGACGATTGTCTTTCACAGTTCGTACAGTGAACTGTTCCCCAATCGCCAGAGCTGATTTTGAACCGATTCCGAACCCGCCAATATGCTGGTTATCATGAGACTTTGTGGATGAGGCCAAATTGATGAATACATTTAGAATGTCTTCCAGTGACATTCCGGTTCCCCAATCCTGCACTTTCAGTACTGGGTTGAATTCTGTGGGCAGGGTAACTTCAACTGGACGTTTCTGTCCCGCGAGTTTGTGTGAGTCCCATGCATTGGACACGTATTCACGCAACACCGCCATTGGTGCGTTGTTGTAGTTTTTGATGAGGAGACCCATCAGGACATCCACTTTGTCTGTGGCGATTTTGCTGTTTACTAGACGGCCAGTAAGGTTCGTTTTGATGGTGTTTTCAGATGTGGCGGTTTTCACAATAAACCTCAATTCTGGACACAATAATGGTTATGTTACTATCTAGGATAGCGTAGAATCCGACCACAGACAACAATTTACAACACCAGATGGGCCTGTATCGTATGTTGATTAAATGACGTGGGAGGAACCAGTGATTGTGTTCACAAATGTGTAGAATGTCCTTGACAAAACTATAGAATGTAGTTGATAGTGTAATATTTTGAAATTTGAGGAGCAAAAGTATGACTACGGTAATAAAAGAATTGATTGTTGAAGTGTGTGACGATAATGTCAACAATATGACTACATTACAAAAACAATTGTTTGATATGTTGGCTATCCCGTTTTCAATAGTGAAATCAACTCATAATGGAACTTGCAAATTGGTTCATGAATCGATTGAAGTCCAAGATGTAAAAACTGGGGCTGAATTCTTACACCCTGAAACCATCCTGAACAGAACCACTATTGAAAAAGTCCAATCACTGATTCAAAAAACGTTCGGATTAACATTAGTGGATTTGCATGCATCCTGGTATTTGATGAATGATTGTCAAGTGTTAGGCGCTCGTTACTGGTGGAAAGATGGACAAGTTCAGGATGAAAGAATTCATACAACGAAAGTTTGATTGAAATTGATTATTTGTTGATTGCTGTGTAAAAAATCACAACGAGATATGAAAGTGCCGCCTATCCAAGAGTGATAGGCGGCACTTTTGTTTGCTATTCGTCAGATAGACGAATAGTTGTGAACGAAATCAGTTTCTCTCAACTCTGTGATAAAGCTGTCTACAATAACAGCATCACAGAGACCCTTCAGCATTGAATCGATGACTCCATCAAAGTTACGGTACTTTTCGTCATCCAGATACTTTTTTGCGAGGAAGAGCATGTTCGCTCGTTTTGCCTTCACCATCTCAAGCGCGGCAAATTTTTCATGTTCCGGAGAGGCTGCACACTTGTTGATGACTGCTCCCGCAGCCAAGAAGAATTCAATGTCATGCCGAAACTGCTGATAACCACGTTTTAGTGACCACCTTCTCTGCTTTTTATGGAGAAGTGCAAGAAACGCGCGGCTATAGGCTTGGTTGACATCAACTGCATACTTCATGTTTACATCCCTTTCTCTGTTGATGTAATACAAGCATAGCACCAGTACAAACACTTGTCAACCAACACATGAATTCAGTCAGTTATTGATTCGCATCACGGCCAATTGTCGACTTCTGTTTTCGCAGCCAAGAATCTTTGCATGGTTTCAGGAGGCATCCAATTTTGTGGACGACTCATGTTAACAGGGGACAGCCAAATCAACTGTGGAGGGAGACAAGTTCGATAAATCGCTTGTCGTAGAATATGTCCCATATCAGTTTCGGAAATATTGTCATCTGGGACGGTAATAACTATACCATCAGCCACTTCTGCATATTCCCAACCAAGGGACCGTAAAACATGATGGATACCAGGATGATGATTGCCGCCTTGAGGGACGCCATTGACCTTGAATTCAGTATAAAAACGCATTGTTCCTCAATAGTAGAATTTTTGATTCGTGAATGATATGCTACTATACAATTTGTTGGCAGTAGCAATAATTAGAGTGTTTGGCTTAATGCATCCTATATCATGCATTCTTTAGTACAATACAACCATTCAATATGTTTGATAGTAAACAGGAGTCAAGAGTGCAACCTCTTTAACTCTAGGTTGGTTTAGGTCAAGATTTGGATGCGAATGTTCCCCAACCTGTGACGCCAATTAGTTCTCCCTTGTCGTTTCTGACAACAGCATTTGGGAATAAAATGTCATCAGTGCGTCCTTCTTCTCGCAGTTTTGTTGCTACATCATATTCAACGATATAAAAAATCCCTTCTTCGGGATTGGGTAGTCCAACAACCTTTCCGCTCACAATCTGAACAACGGGAGTTCCTATAATAGAGGTTGAGGTTGTAATGGTTTCAGCTTCCTCGATTCGTGCTATCCCAGATGAGGGAATGGCATAAAGAAACTCGTAGATTCCCGGGCTCAATACAATAAGTACATTCGAAGTGTAGTTAACCAGTTCTGTACCATCACCAGAAACAGCTGTCATTTTTTGTTCCTTCCATCTCAGTTCGGTACATTCATACTAACATCTTTCAGCAAGAATGCACGATTCAATCCAAGTTAGCACAAAATGGTTCATCAGTCATCCTATAAACCATCTCAACATTGTTTTGAACAGATTTGGTATCATCTCCATCCGTTTTTCGTGTTGCTTGCTGTATCCATCTAAAAACAACATGGTTCTCTTTCTCGACGTTAATGACCCAGTCAAACACTCTGCATCCCATTTGCACAATCTTACTCCAAGACCAAATACACCACACAAGTCATGGATGCTGATTGTTTAAAACTAAAATTGCTGTTGCAGTAAACAAACTCCGATATTTGTTGAAGCGATTACCAATGTCATGACAGGAGAAAACATGGATATTCCGGTATGGGGCTACATTATTTTGATTATTGTCATTCTGGGACTATTTGGTTGGGCTTTTTGGCGTAACAAGAGTGGTCAGAACAAGAAGTAATAACCCTCATTATAGAACTGACGGTACTTGACACAAAAGGGTGAGTACCGTCAGTTTGTGTTTTAGCTTCTATCCATTATTTAAGATGGATTGGAAACGGCTCTCATTCCGTGTCTTTCCAGCTGTATCTTGGAGCGAATCTACAAATACTGTCATGATTTGACCACTATCACCTATGAACAAAACCTCTCTTTGAGAACGACACCTGTTCTCCTAGTCGTCTCACATCACTCGTTCCTCGTTGGTTTATAGGGACGACGAAAACTTCTCTTATGAACAAACTCAGAAACGACTGGTTGGTTTTTGAATCCTGTTGACAAATAAAGCACCATGAGACCGGAAATGATTGCAACTGAAACTGAAATATTAAATCCATATTGGTAATTGTTCGGTTATTTCCAGTGATATTTGAACCATAAGAACTCAGTGGATGGAGATACCATTGTCTATACAACCTACCCCGGTTCCTGTGGAGGACAGTAACACATCTAGGTGGAAAAGGCTCAGTCCGAAGGCTACTGGAACACTCATAGTTTTGCTACTGTTGTTCATGGCTGTACTGGCGTTTGGAGTTTACCATCTAGCAGGGTTCCTCATTACGGTAGCGAGTTCTGGTAAAGATGCTCCTGAATGGATTAACCCACAATCGGTTCCTGTTTGGGTGTTTGCTATTTTGGTGGTATTGTCCATATTGGGTGTTATAAGATTACTCACCAGTTATATAACTCGTACCATCAGTTTTGTTTTCAAATTTGCCCAATCTGATTTGGTGACGATTGTTCTTGCGGTAACTGTCAATATTGCGCTTTTGTTTCTCAATGCTTGGATGACCACACAAATAATTCAGTGGATACAGGATTCAGGTTTCCCTAGCTTCTTCATGTTTGAAAATTGGCCTTCAGTCGTAGTTATGTTCTGCATGTTGGCCGGAGCATTGGTATGGATTCCGCGTATTGGTGTTTATGGTGAAAACCGTCTAGGCCAATTCGATGATTGATGTCAAATCCCGTGACCTGTTCTGAACATCGTTGTTCCTTGGTCAGAACGAATTATATGTATGACAAGTAGCTCATTGTATGATTTGAACAACACTACACCATAAACAAATAAACATGGCGCAAGACGTTATTACTGTATAGAACCATTTTCAGCAATTTGGAACAATTGAGCTTCTAAACCGCTATTTGATGTTAGCAAAATCCTTGAATAGCTGTATAATCGGTTTGAGAAATCGTCAAATCATATTTTTCAATAATATGAAGAAACGATTTCCCATATTGGCAGCTGTAGGAAACGTCAGCTGGTCTCCAATCAGCAGGGCCTTTATCGCCCTTACTGCTGTTGTCTTTTGACGAGACGGGCAACAGATTCTCCACATCGTTGGCAAACTCGACACGTTTTTCTTGTGTCCAGTGAGCAGCGCCGTGTTGGTGTGCATAGCTCAGTGGAACAATGTGGTCAATCTCTATTTGCCCACCTTTATGGGTTTGTTGGATATCCACACCATTGTAGACATCGTGAATAGTGCTTGATAGAACAATACATCCGTTTTTGTGCAATTTGACGTTCTGCCCATGACGTTGCAACACATCATTACGGGTGTCACAACCATTGTGGTCAGTATCAACCCAACCACTCCCGTACTGTTCTGCACGATTGTAGTACTGGTTTTCGGCTTCGCCGATACGGATGCCACCCGTTACCGGTTTGTCAGTGGAACTGGTGGTTGAATTGACCTTCCCGCGAATCCAATCCCCCAAATTTTCTGCCGTTTTTGTCAACCCATCAACAAGTTCGGTGATAGGGTTGCTCCTAGTCTGCCCATCAAAAGCTCTCGGGCGACCAGCAACATCAAACTGAACTTTGAAAAAGCCAGCCACGAGAATGACTGCCATGACCACACGAACAATCCGTTTAACCCTCTGAAGCGCAGTAGGACGGCGGAGAGTCTTCTTATAACTGGCCATGTCTTTACAATACAACACAAACAGGAAATACCCAAACCCAGTACCCAAACATGCAACACGGCTGTTCATCACATTGTCAACATAAGGTACACTCTACTACTTCATAGGATATGTAACGTGTTATCAGGCTGATGTTGAAGGTGGTGCTGTCATTTGTAACGTGCGTTTACAGTAAGGTTATGACAACAATATGATGGCGATACGGGGGACGACGATTACCGTATCTGAATATATGTTGCCTTTATTTATTCAATTCATCTAATTCCCAGAACTCAAACACACGAATAAGAAGGAGCTTTGTTGATTTAAAACAAACTTTGATTCGTGAGACCTTAACCCTTTCGTGCTTCCTACTTCACACTTGTTCTATTAGTGCTGTTGAGTTGAACCTGACGGAACAAATCCTATACGAGATTCATTACCTACTGTTGACATCATTTTTAATTATCTTTCCTCGAACACTGGTTTCCATGTAAAAATACTAACAACATGAGTAACGGAGAAAATCCTTGTTGCAAAGGTGCTGCCAAAATTTACAAGTTCATCTGGAAAGCGAACAATCGAGTCAAAACAACAGCGGTCGCAAGCGTTTAAAAATGCGTCCCGATACGTCACCCAAATAAGAGTGATTCTACCTAGTTTATTCAGGGGTAATTTTCGTACTTTTGAGGGGTTTTGTGAGAAACTCTTGTTTGTGATACCTACATCAGGAAGCAACAAAATCACGCTCAAAACAGCTTTGGGTACGTTAACGAATCAGGGCTTCATACATGTTGACATATACGAATGCTGACTCTGCTGATTCATACCATCTTGGTTTAAATTGAAGAATGCACAATCTTTGTCTTTGTTGTTGACATCTAGAACAATGGAATCAATAGTGTCAACAGTTTGAAAATGAAATCAGTTTACACTATCATGAAGATAAGTGTCTTGGTGGGGACAACTAATAACTGGGAAGGTTGAAAGCAATATGTTGTCAGAAGAGTGGTTCACCAATGTTGAGGAAATTGGACTACGATTAAAAGCCCTTCGGCTGTCGCGAAATCAAAGTATTGCTCAAATACGTGGGAAGAGCATGACCCACATCTGTTACCAAAAAGCAGAAGATGCCAAGGGTTCATGGACGACTCTACAAAAAGTTGCTTCTCTACTAGGAGCTTCTGTTGAGGTCTGTGTCAATGGAGCCATAACCCAAAACATTCAACAGGCCATTATGGATTATTGTCTTCACAAGAACATGAGCATAGCTGAAATGGCCGAAACAGTTGGAGTGCCCTATACAAGTGTTAAAGTTTTTGTCAATGCGCAACGTCCTCAGGTGCATTCAATTGGGCGTTATATTCGCATGTTACGAGTCCCGGTGAAAATTCGTGTTATGTATCGAAATAAACCTGTTGTTCCCACACAAATCCTTCCCAAAGATGCAATTCGACAGCTTCAAGATGTATTGGATTCAGTATTGTTTGATGACAAAACGACTGTGAATACATCATTGGGGAAAGAACTTATGACAGTACGATTAGAGCAAGGGCTTAGTAAAGCGGCTGTGTCATGTGGAGCGGGAATAACCCATGCATCTGTATCGCAAGTGGAGAGGAACCAAGCTTTACTGTCTACGGCTGCCAAGGTTGCTGAGGTTCTTGGGAAAACCATCATTGTTCATCTTGGGGACAGGATTGTTGGAATGCATGATGTTCCTAAAATGTTGGACTTGGAACGTCAAAACCGGAAAATCCCGATTGCAGCATTTGCGCGCACCATTAAAACCACATATCGCACGGTGGAGATTTTTCCTGATTCTGAACCCTCTTTGAAGAATCTACAACGATATGCTGATGGGTTGGGAGTGAAATTGAGTTACCAGTTAATGTGAATAATTTGCTCACATTTTAATGACAATGTAATTCATGTTATTCGCGTCTGTGTTTTACATGTTCCATAGTATTGGTTTGACTTTGTGTTGGCGAATTCTGTCAGTTTTATGGTGATATTTTGAATACAACTAACTGATAACACGGTGCCCCTAGAAAGGGTGTTTTTATGAGAGACAAGGTGAAGACCCGCGATATCCTTGCCACGATTGAATCCGCTATGTTGTGTGTGTTTGATGGTTTTGATGAAGGCACAATAACAGTGAGATTTATGGCTTTTGGGCCTGACATTGAGTTGGCTGTTACATCATCACAGTTTATTGATGGGTTGGAAGCCAGCTCATTATTGATGGAACATCTCACCTTGACAAGTTTGTTGGAACTGCGTGATGCTATGGCGGAACCATCACGGGGAACATGGCTCAGCGGTCAAGTGGTATTGGATTGTTTGACAGAAGAGGTCAGGTTCACATTCAACTACAATCGTCGTTTCAATGTGTTGGCGGAGGATTGGGTATATGATGAAGGGGACGACGAAGTTTGGCCCGACCGACACAGTTTGTTACAGGATTTAAAACGCTATCCTCGTTCTGATGACACGATACCTGACTGGTATGAAAGTCTTCGTATGGAACAAGAAAGAGTAGACCAACTAGTCAAAGAAACGAAACCAGAAAATTTGTTTGCAGAAGCATTGAATACTATTCCCATATTGGATGGTATTTATGCACCATTACAAAACAATGCAATTTGGAATCGTACCTGGAAAGAACTTGGTGAAACCTACAAACACGGGTTGCTCGCATTGAAGAAACTTCGTCGTGCATTCATTGACCCGGACATGGGGAATGCCAAAGCAGAAATGATTTTTGATGTTTTGGAACCTCATGTGCAAGAGACATTCACCGAACAATTCCTTCAACAATACACTCCCTGTGAACAAGCGTCGTTTTTGGATACATTAGCAAAACTACAAGGGAAGGAAATTCCAGATTGTCAACAACTTGATGATGATGATTGGGATATGGAATTGTTGGAGGAAGACCTTGCTGACATCTTCCATGAAATGATTATGGCTCAAACCCAACAAAGGTTTCCGGATTTGGATGAATACATGTAAACAAGCACCTGAACAACATAATAGCACCATACTGACTCGGAACTTACAGTATGGTGCTATTTTATATTTTATAGTTCTTATTGAAGAGGCTCTTATCACAGGATAGCGAGCTGTTTCAAGAGTGATGCGTTGGTGGAGTTGGATAAAGGTTACCTTGGAGATAATCTTGAATCTCCTTCTCTGAAGGTTTTGTGTCATCATGAGGCATTAGTTCTTCTTCCTCTTCTGGCGTCAAAGGCACGTCTCTTCCCAGTTCCGTATTGACATCATTATGTCTCAAGCTCATGGTCATCCTTTCTACACTTATCTCGTACTGCTGTTTTACCAAAAAGCCTTTGTGCCGCATCTGTATAAAACACAAGTATTCTCGTTTGAAGCTACAACTTCACATGAAATTGCTCTATGGGTCTGTCATAACAGTGGTAGATGAATTAGCGTAGTAGTGGATTGCTCCATGATGCACTTGCAGTAATAGTACCTGGTTTTACTTCGGTTAAACCTGCATCATGAATTACCACATCATCAGTTTCCAGACATGTGCCCCATCGGAGATTTATTGGGTAACCTTGGTTTTTCCATATGTTGAATTCATTTGGTCTTTCAACTGCTATTTTGTCCCGTAACAGCTGTAGTGCATGTGCAGCCGCTACAGCAGTTTTCGCGGGACCCATCACAACATCATCATTCACGGTTACCAGAGGTTTCCCCAACAATCGTGTATGAGGCAAAACTGATTCTTGAACAACCAATCCAGACACCTGTGCGCGTTTCAGAAATGCTGGTTTTATATTGCATGGAATCGGGGGCATCAAAAACAAATTGACTTTACCTTCTCGGTAACAATACCCTGAAATACTGTTACGGAGTTTCTCAAAATCCTTGCTCTTCATGCGCTTCAAAATCTTTCTGAAGCGGGCTGAATACCATGTGTCCCAGTTGGTTCCTGACGTTATCTTCCACGGGAATGGAACGAACATGGCAACAGCTTTGGCAACCGCAGAAACCAATTCTGGCTCAGTGAAATCATGAGTGTCTTCCACAATAATGTTTAACGTACAAGGTACAACTCCTGGCTTGTCTGGATGACCAGTAATGACCATGATTTTCCTTTCAGGTTGTATCAGGATTCATACTACCACCAAATGGACATTTAGAGATATGTGAGTTTTAGTTTCCTCAATGCTGTGTTCACCTTGTCCAGCGCATTGGTGGTTCGGGTGTCATCACGGTCACTGGTCACATGGAATCCAGTGGAATCAAAGTTAAGTGTAAGACTGGCGCATCCTCCGCCCTGAAACCAGTATGTATCTGGAATCTCTTTCATAACTTGTTCTAGAAAATCGGCTTTCTTCTTCTGATAAAACTTGACTCCTGCTGAAGGCATGTTCTTCTCTCGAAACACTCCAATTGTGTTATCAAGAACATCATAAAGTTTCTGTGCTTCTTCCAAAGTTGCAATACGCACAGTTTTTCCTTTCCTTTATACAAACACCAGAACCTTTGCTGGTGTTTATTCAATATCTTGTCTAGTGAAAATTGGTCCATCAGTCACAGAAATCAAAACCAGCAATAGATAGACTCAATGACACATCCATGTCTTCCACTTCTTCTGAAAACTGCGCCAGAGTCAAAATGTGCATTAGGGATTTACGGAACAGCTGCATTGCATAGTGGTCTTGAATCTGCTGTTCTGTTGGGGTTTTGTCTCCCTGCACAGTTCGAATGGGGAACCTGTGCAATAGGTGACTGTCCAGCGTCTTGCTAGCAGCGACTAATGCTTTTGGCCCATAGAGTTCCATTCCCATTGCTGCCAACATCCAGTGAATATTGGAATGATTGTGTGCATCTCGTGATTCTGGGAACGTCTTCAATGACACGTTGGCTTGTTTCCAAGCAACAATTGCCTCCCATTGATTTGGGAATAGCTTGGTTAAAACATCAACTGACATATTCTCAAATGCAGCAGCCGTTTCACCAATTCGTGACCAACTCTGTGATGGCACTTGAGAACACATCTCTGCTACTATTTGTATGGTATTGGGGTCTTTTGGCAGTTCGTTCAGCAATCTTAATGATGTCTCAAACGATTCACCAGCTACCGAAAGCAATGCATTGATGGCCTCAGGTGGAAGAAACAGTACAGTCTGAAGATGTTGCCTTTGTTCTGGTAGATGGCGCAGTTGTTTGAACATGTGTTTGGCAAATTCCATGCTGGTCGCCATTGACACACGTCCGAACAGCTCCAGTGTTGTTTCTTTGGTTTCTGGGTCCAATTGAATCATGGTTCCAGTCGTGCGAAGCTCATGAACGAATGTTATGTCCAATGAATCGCCCAAAAGATGTCCTAGAAAGATTGCGATATCCTCAGGCACATCACAATCAATGAGCTTTTCAGCCAAACAGACATGTTGATGGTCTAGGTCGCCCCAATCATGAGCATTGAGACGCTGACGAGACAGTACATAACCGTCACCAGATGCTATCCAACCATAAACCTTCTGGATGTCTGTTTCATCCATCAACAAGCCTGTGAGGATGTTGTAAGATGCATGCGTCAGACTATCCACACTAATAATACATGAGTCGTCAACGTGGGATAACACAACCTCGAAGTTTCCTTTATTGGTTGCTATCAGTTGCTTCTGCAAGTCCATCCTCCTAGTACGCTTCCCACCTATAATACACGAATGTTCAATTGGAATCAATCAAGGTGTTTGTCTTCATCCAGTGATTTCAGTACTCTGACCCATTAGCTATTATGGTTGGAGCAAAGGAATTGCTTACATGCGAAAAGCAAATGATGTCACAATCAGCGTTAACTGTTGTAATCCGCCAAAAATACAACTACAAGCTTCATTGCTCTGTTGTTGTTCATATTTATGTTCTCTTGTGTGTTGAAAAAACTGTAATCATACTGAAACACAATAATAGCCGCAATGAACAATAAGCATAAAAACATCATAGTAGACAAGGTTCTCTGTGGGCGGGATTTGCTAATATTCAAGAAAAACGTTTTACACGATAAATGTAAATATTGAATTTTAAAAAGTTTGTCGAGTTGACCGAAAAGCGAGATATATCGAATCGGTTCAGGGCGTCATTCGTATCTTTACACTGGACAGAAGTGATTTTTACCTGCTTTAAAAACAAAATACATTTAGCTTTAATCTAATCAATATGGATATGTTGTTAGCTCTTGAAAAATAGCTGTGAACAATTGAATTACAATGCATATAAAACAAGATTTGTTCCCGTTATAGCAACAATCCAATACTACAAATACAAAAACCAATCAACAATGAGCCAAACGGATATATCAACCCATATTGTTATGCTGTTAATGTTTTATAGTTTGACATAAACGCATTGAATACTTTACATCAATATACAAACAATCTTTGCCAATTGTTCTCTGTCGATTCCATGTAGAGTGTTTACATATTGATATCAGGCAATGGTTCCTCATCACTGAGTTCATCGTTATATTCCAAATACGGGTTTGGGAACGTGTTTTCTGTTTCAGGTGTGTTTTTCCAATAATCATCAAATGAGATATCTGATTTTGCGGTCACATCGCCTATCGGTTCTTGGTTAGAATTGGGGGTTACATCATTGTTTAAAGCGGAATCAGATGTATTATTTTGTTTATGATTGAAGAATAGTTTTTGCCAGAATCCCATTATTAAACCTTCCAATGGAGCCAATGTGTGTTGTATCAGCTCCACTCTGGTTCTTCATGTTTGGCAATCAGGATGTCAACACCAGAGAGTGCTGTGAACCCAGAATATCTTGCAATGCCTCTTCACTGGCTTGTACATGGCTGAATGAGATTGAACGGAACCAATAGAGTTCTTCAGCAACATCAGACAAAATCTGAGTCATGCATCGTTCCACTTCCTTGGTCAATCTCCAGAATGCCCGAGAACTGCCAGCATGAGCATCCCAAGCTGATGCATACCCCAATGGGTCCATTTGTGGCATGAGTTTGTTCCATGACGTCACAAATGCCCTGTGGGCTATGCTGAACAACCGGTATCGTTCACGGTTGTAAGTGTTCGTCTGCTCATGTCGCAATAACGTCCGTTCCACCTCAAGAATGTTTATGATAGCCGCATGGGCGCGAGTTGCCGCTGTTTCATGAAGAACATTCTGGAACATGGGAACCTCCATCTGGAGTAACAAGCTTGGTTGGGGAGTGTATCTATCGTACCTGGTTCATGCGTTCACAATCCACCCAGAGCCCCTGTTCTCCTGAAATTCGTTACTGTTCCACATAGTTGGTGACGTTTTGTGTCCCACAGTTCCTCTGTCTTGTTGAATGTCCACACTTCACGTTGGATGAACCTTCAATGAACAGCATCAAAATGTGTTGTTGAAGATGTGAAGGTTGATGAGTTGCACAAACGATTCCACTCAACTTGGTACAGTTGAAGTGTTGGCACAGGATGCTCTGCTCGGTGTAAAAATTGTTTAGAAAATCCTGGCAAAATCACCCCAGGAGAACTCTACTCCAAAAAATCTTACACCGCATGGAAAGTAAACTTGTGATAGGGGGAGTGCAGAGGGGGAGAGGGGGAAAGAAAGAAATAAAACTTACTAACATTTGTATGCTATTGTATACACGAACCAAGAACAAGTAACCAATCTTTCACAGATGATGGGTTCACCGGTTTCGCTTCTTGGTTCATCTTTGGAAATTGCCATCATGACCATGAACCCCAGCAACCGATTCAGGGTTGAGAAAAATCTCCTACTTTCACTTGAGTTCTGGTTCTTGATTTTGTTGTAACCCCAAACTATGTGAAAATCTTCAGTGCTGGACAAAATTTATAACCCAACATTCACCTACAATACCCCTGAGACGCTCTATACGCCATTCTGAGAGCCTGGAGGGTCTTACGTGGACTCGGATAGGGGTATAGCATTTTGAGGCGCTCTAAATGGATTCTAGCGGATTCACTTCTTGACGGCGTTCACAATCGTGGTTCATTGATTTGACTGATGAAACAACTTCTCCATTGTGTCTTGTCATTGGTGGTCATCATTGAACCTGTAATACCCCTGAGACGCTCTGTGTGCCATTCTCAGCGCTTTGGGGTCTTGTTGTGTAGTCCGTTCTAGCTAATGGTCTTGAAAACTCGTCAAATCGTCGTCTGTAGGTTTGTGGTCAACATCGTTTCCAATAATCAGAGTTGTGGTCAAATACAGTCTTAGCAGCAGAAGTTCAACACATCGGTTGTTTTCATGATGGGGGGGGGTGAGTTGTGGTTTTGATTTTTGGGCTCCGTTGCAAGTATTTGTTTCTTTGTTCAAATTTTTGTGGTAATGGCGATGAAATGTAAATCACACAAGCGTCCATTGTTTTGCTCCATCACAGACATCAGACTTGTCACGGAGAGCCTGAAACCCAAGATTGTCTTTCATGGTCGTTTTCATTGAGTATGTTCGTGTTGTTTGGGTTTGGTCGTTGATTGAACTTTGTTGGAGGGGGATTTAAAACCAGTGATACCAGTGATTTGTACAGTTCTGCTTCGTCAAATACTTCGATTAGGCTCTTTGTTCGTTGATTTGGCCCTTTGGTCGTTATTATTCACTTTGCATGATGAAAGACCGATTTTTTGGCGCTAATTATTGTTGGTGGTAACCATATATTTTTGCTGAAACAATTTTGTGTATTTCTTGATGTTTATTGTTGAATTATTCTTGTCGAGATTTTGTTGATTTATTGGTATCTGTACCGGTTGTGGTTAGCATATATTTTGAACGTTTTAGTGTGTTGCTATTGTGTGTTTAGTTGGCCTCTAATAATTCGAAATTCAAGCATTAATTTAATTGTTATTGGCTGATTTATTGTATATTTTTTGATAGTTTTTCTTGTGTCTTGAAGTCATGGTCGATATGATTGAAACTAACTAATATTTACCGTTGTTCCTTTGGGGTATTTGTCTCGGTATTTTGCTGTTAACCGCTGATAGTCATGTTTGATAAACCGATAAATGTACTAATGACTGCTAGCGTTGGTGACGTTCTGTTTTGCGTATGTTTTAACACTAATTTCTTCCCGTTTCCAGCTAGTAATTTTTTCAATTCTGCTGTCATCGTTCATGATTCAGATGGAAAAAGTTTGTATAGCTCCCATGAGCGTTAAATATTCATCATGTTGCATTTATTGTGCGTTTTGTCTTGTACTTCGTTTCAGCTTGACGACTCAATGCAACATCTTCATACATGATAGGTGTACAGTGTTTTGAACAAATCTTTTCACACATGCAACACAGATGAAAGTCTACTGTAGTGGCGAAAATGGTTAGATGGGTACAACCGAGAGTCTTGTTTGATTGTGTTCAGTAGTGGTGCTTTTTGCAAATGGTGCCATTGTCAGTTTGAGGTAGGTTACTGAGAAGGTTTTTGATTCAACTTGCTTTTGGGGAACACAGGAACTTTTGATTCTTCGTCTACATGAAGCTATAATGTCTCCATCTGTCACGAAAATCGAGAAAGAAGGAGTTTTTATGGCTATAGTATTGTTGATGTTGTCAGTGGCTTGGGTTGGTAATGGGGTCCTCTGTGGAATTGGGTGGCGAGCAGTTCAAAACAAGGAGTGCAAGAGTCCAGTAAGACTTTTGACTACATTGGTAACTGGACAGTTGTGCTGGACGGCTCTGTTGATTAACGCTCTCTTGTGGCAACATGATGGGGCGAATCGCATCTTTTTGCTTATTCTGCTGGGGACGGCTACTTACAATATTGTAGTTCCACCTAAACATAAGTAGTTCATTAATTATAATGGGGCAGACCTTTAGTGTTGGTACGGGTCTGCCCCATTTTTGATTGGTTTCAGTATTGTTGGTTGTTTGTATGTGTTTTCTGGTTGGTGGTGAAGTAAATGAGGTAAAAGTAGTAACACGTTGCACCACCCATAATAATGTGCAAAATTGTATTCAGAACCGAGTCGTTGTCCCATAGTATACAGTTACTTAGGAAACCAGTTGCACATAGGTGAAAAACCCCGAACACAATGGACTCTTCACGTGTCAAAGAGAGCCCGTCTTGCTTCGTTATCCCACTGTTGAGTCCACCAAGAATGATACAACCTGTTATTACCCATGCTATAAATATGACCAGTATTGTGAACATCTTCAAACCTTCTTTACTTCATGGTAATACTGTATTCTACCTCATAAGAACAACAAACCCATCATATTGAATCAGTGTTCGATTTTAACAGAATTCATTGTGTTTGGCTTGGAGCAACATTGATTTGATACTTGCAATAACTCAACATTTGGTATTTGGTCATTGGAGACAGAACACAACATGAGGTATTTTCAATCTTTCTAGTTGATTGTTTACGAAGTCCTGCCAATATGGGTTAGATTGGTTATGATTTATTTTGTTACTTATTCGGTTTTTGCAGTATTTATGAATTGTACGACATTAGACACTGAGTATAATGAGATTCAACGCCATCTCAAAGGTTTTGTCGTTTCACAAAAGGCTATTGCTCAGTATTATGGTTGTATATATAGAGAAATGTCCCAACCTGACGGATTCTTCACGAGTCAAGGATGTTCTTCTTAGGTCATTCTTCCACTGACAAGAATAATACTCTCTATGAGAACCCATACTAAAAATACGACCACTATCATGAACACCTAATCTGACATCTTCGGGCTTGTCCTAATAACGCAGAGCATTATTATGGGTTTTAGGAGAACAGATTCATCCACGATACCGCCACATTCTACTATATGAGCCGTAATAACCAGATAAGCCGTATTGCACATAGCTCCAAGTAGTTCACAGCTGGTTTTTATTTGTTTTGCAGCTTGTTTTAACGCATCAGGCCTTAATAGTTTCTGATGTGTTTTGATTGTTTAGTGTTCAACAATTACGTGATGAGTGGATGTATATAGATGGTGATTAATGAAACACGATAAAATACATGATGGGTATTTTGAAATAGGAGAAGAACAGATGAATGATTCACAGAAATGGGTAAGACAAGGATATGCTGTAGCAGAAGAGTTTGATAAACGTGTAAGGAGATTGTCTCCAGGGGTTCGTTTAGCAATTGCCATATTAGGGTTGTTGATTCCTGTGCTGTTGAGCGTTACGTATATTGTGGCATCAAAGCCAAAACGCGCTTTCTGGGTGGCTGTGGTAATTGTTGTTCAAGGTGTTTCTGGGTTCTTGTGGACTATTCTGCCATGGATTGTTTCTTGGGTACCAGGATTAGTGTTGGCATCAGCTTCTTTGATTTGGTTCATGTTCTGGGTAGTGGCTCTTGTAACCTTCTTCATGACTGTCCTACCTGAATATTTGCAGGCTTCCCAACAAAATCATCGTGCATCATCCAATGGTTATGTTTCACCTCAAAACGCATCATCACAGCCATTCCAACAAGGTTCTGACGGCTTTGGAACATCATTTACATCTCAGAGCACCCCAACCTCGGCCCAATCCGCTACACGTGCTTCCAATCAACCTGTACAACCTTTCACAGAACCTCCACGTTTTGGGTCATGACAGGAATTAGTATAAACCATAATTGAATAAACAATTGAATGGAATCAACCTTCACAGAATTGCAACAATCAATTTGAACAAGCTCATGAGTCAAGTACTTGTGGGCTTGTTTGATTTTGAGTAATTTGTTGTTTAAGTAGGTTTTAGTTTGTATACAAATGTTTTCATAGTTCTTCTTGATTTCTGATAACACTCCAATGGCTGAGAAGGAAACAGCGTGATTGTTGAAAATTGTGTATGTTACAGGTATCGGTAAAATTGCATTGATTATGTGTTTATAGGGTATGGAAGGAAATATGGTGGGACCTAAAACCTTGATTCAGCGTTGTCTTCGTGCTTACCCTGACCGGTTTCGCAATGGTAATGAAGTTTTGAAATATGTACTGTTCACGCTTCACAACGGGTGGTCGTGGAAGAATGGAACATTGGTAACTTCTGACCCTCTCACCCCTTGGCGTCCAGAAACCATGGAAAATTCATATGGCATGGTGACTGGTAGTAGTCAACTCTTGGAAAGATTCAATACTGCTTTGTACCCATCTTTGGTTCAGAGAAACAAAAATAACCAAAGTATTGTTGACACTATTGATGAGCGCACGACCATCGTTCCTTTAGAAGGTGAAATATTCGTGCATGAGAATTCATTATTTGCTCAAGTTCCTGATGATGTGTCCATGGCTTGGCGTAAAACGTTGGAGTTTTTTACATCCAATGTCAAACTTTCAACATTGGATATGGTGTGAATCAAACACAAAATGTTGAAGCATACATAGACGGTATGTTGATTGTCAATTAGTTCGTGCCATCTTGACTGTTTAATCAATAATGAGTGAATAGAGTTTTTGCATTTTGCGTTGTTCCTCTTGAGTAGCTTGAACCTTACTGAACCAGGTATCAGAATATGTCATATTGCTCTACATCATATTGTTTTGTGTCATATTGTTTGATTAAAACTATGGCTTTCATGACAAGAAGAAACCATCGGGAACTTATAATGTTTTGATGTAAGCTGGTAAACCTTGACATATTTTACATGTGTATGTGCAATGAAATCCATATGCAAACTGAAACTGATGAGAGCATGAGACATGAAATTTTGTTGGCATAGGTATTGGATTGTCGTTGATTCAAACAAGTTGAGCTGATTGACCAAAAACAAAGGTATGTTCTCAGGAATTAGATATTTTGAGGTGTATGCATGTGAAAACCCGTTGAATTGTGGGAAATGTTATTGTGACTTATGCATGTCATATAAGTTGAGTGAAACCATATAAATGGGGAAAGGATGAATCAATGACAGAACAAGATTGGTTTGGTGAAGTTGAGTTTGCTAACAATCCCAGTCAGCGTAGTGCTTGTCTGGTTCTCATCGATGCTTCGGATTCCATGTGTCAGATTTGGCCGGGGGAGCAGCGTAGTCCATTAGATGAATTGAGTGGCGGGTTGGATACACTTATTGCATCAATTCGTAAAGACCCATTGGCCAAAGCTCGGGTGGAGTTATCGTTTTTGATGTTTGGAACCACTCCTGCTGAACCCACTCCTTTTGCTACTGTTGATGATGTGGTTTTGCCTCATTTGATTCCTATGGGTATCACCAATTCGGCAGAAGCCATTCAGGTTGGTTTGGACCATTTGGAGAATCGTAAACAGGACTACAAACGCAATGGTATTCCTTATACTCGACCAATGGTTATTTTCCTCACCGATGGTTTATCCACTTCTTCCAAAGAGGACATGGCAGCTGCATCTTCTCGAATAAAAGAAATGGAAGCTGGCAAGAAACTATCCTTCTTTGCCATTGGCGTAGGTGATGGTACAGACAAGGCTGAATTGGATTCATTGGGGACCCGAGAAAGTGTGTCCTTGCGTGGTATGTCGTTTGGACCTTTGTTCGAGTGGCTGTCGGCCAGCATGTCAAGTGTGAGTGCTAGTTCCCCTGAAGCTGACCGTGTTCCTCTACCAAGTCCTGCCGGTTGGGCTGAATTCTGATGGATTAATGAGCAGTTTTTGAAGCAGTGCAATATTATATTTGGGTATCATGGTAGAAAATAGGCTATCAGAAGGAAATCTACCATGATATCCAAACCACAATCCTTAGCAGTCACTCATCCAGACATTGCTAAATTGGTGTCCAGTCAGTCACCTATTACTCCATCAGAAGTGACTTATGGCACAAATGTGAAATTGGTGTTCAAATGTCAGAATGGACACACATATCAATCAACTCCTCGCCATGTCATTCGTAAAACCAATCCAAAACTTTGTTCTGTAACATGTCAGTACAAAGGAACCAAACCACTGAGTCTGACACATCCAGAATTGGCAAAACTGGTGGATGAGAATTCTCCGTTTCAGGCGGATGAAGTCACATATGGTAGCAAGAAGAACCTGTTGTGGACCTGCGATAATGGACACACCTACCAGAGACGGGTTCAAAATCAGATAACATGTGCAGGTAGATGTCCTGAATGTGCTGCAAACAATACTGATTCCAAATCTTTGTTGGATTCTATTCCTGATACAGCGTTGGTCATGGATGCACACCCAGAATTGCTTCAAGAATTGCAGGCACAACTTTCTGGTGTGAATCCCAAAGAGTTACGAATGAATGATACTCAACAGTTGGTGTGGATATGTCCTAATGCATCACATACGTACACATTGTCTTTACAGGAACGTTTGCAAAGTCAAGAATGTCCCACCTGTAATAGAATAAAGCAATTACGTGTAGCAACAGATGAGATTCTTGCAGACGATGATGTATCCATTACTGACATTGAAACCACAACCAGAATATTGGATGCTGTGGATGGTGAACTATACGCTTCTGATACAACCAATGAGAAAATGGTTTCAAGTGATTCCAACATCATGGAACAATCAGAGACGGGGACGACGAATTCTGTGACGGAGTCTTCTTCACTTCAGGATGTTGCGGTGGATACGTTGTCTGAAGTCAAGAAAGTGTCAACATTGGGTGGCATTGTTGAATTTACCCGAACCAGAAGGAATGGGGCTTTGGCGTCTTTGGGTGTCTCATTCGGGCGTAGAGGACCTAAAATAACTGTTTCATGGGGTAGGAAAAACAAACAATGAATCATGATGTGAAAAGTTGTTTGGAAGAAGAGGTTCTACAATATGTTCGTAATGTTGTTCCAGATAGTTTGAATATTGTGACGAATGAACATGTCGCAATTTTCCCTATGGAGATTGACATCTATTTGCCGGATTTGAGTATTGGGATAGAAGTCAATGGTGATTATTGGCATTCTGACAAAGTGGTCAAATGGAATACTGGGTTAACTGCTGAAGAATACCACAGGAAGAAAACCTATTGCTGTTTTGACCGAGGAATACAATTGCTTCATATTCGTGAGTCTGATTGGCGGAATTCACGTTCTGATGTTGAGGCCGTTTTGTGTAGGGTGATTGGTCAGGCACTACAGGATTGTTGGTTGGAACGGGACCAAAAGTGGATATGGGAAAAACGTGCTGATTGAATGGGGTGCGGTAATTAGCTCATCACTGCACGAATACCCCCCATTACACAATTGTGGCATCAAGTGGTGTGATAGATGAGTTACCACTTGATGCCACACACTATGAACTATATTCATGTCAATAGTTTATTTTTATCATGTCAATGTATTTTTTACTCATTCCATGCCACAGTATTGACGAAGATTTGCACCTCATCTTGTTTTAGTGTTTCTTTGATGAAATGTTCTGCTTCGTTTTTGGTATGGAAGGGGCCATGGTCGGTTCCAGCATGAGATACCCAGAATTCTTCCAGGAACACCTTGTAATCTTCAGGACAAGATAGTTCAGCGTCCATATCTACCTCATAACGTGGAGACTGGTCATCAATGCTGTCAATGTCAACCGCCAAAACGTACATGTTGTCTCCAATGCTAGAGTTTGATTATGAAGGTATCGAGAAGCCCCATCCCGACATCATACAACTCAATTGTAGCAGACTGAATTACAAACATTGAAACAGTGGTAATTGGTGAGGTCAATCTCATCAGGTTGTATGGATGTGAATACCGTTTGTTTGTTCTAGTCGTGCAAGCATGGTATTGTTATACTTGACATATGAATGTATTTACTCAGAGGGATAGAGAATCTGCAACAGTTGTGGGATGACCTATTGTCAGAACCGTTTCTACAAGCCGTTGAATGAATTTAGAAGGTTAGAGGACCACCATGTTGACGAATTATTCTTTTGATTACAACCAAGTTTCAGGTAGAGTAAACGATTTACAACAATTATTGGATGCAGAAGCGGCTTTTGATTGGTTGAAGACTCGGTGTGATAGGCCCATTAACTTATATCAAATGTATGAAATGGCGTTTCGAATGCATGAAATGGCGTTTCGGTTGAGCGATTCTCCTTGGGTTGACTACAAACAATGGGATTCTGAATTGTCAACAACACAATTGATGGCATTATTGGACAACGCTTGGTGGGAAAATAATCAAGAAGCGTTTGAGATTCATTTTGACAGAGTAATTAATCAAGGGTTAATGCCTTATCATGAATCTACTATAGTGTACTTCAGAATACCGTTCAGGCCGTCCACAAAGGTTCAGTTGCGTTCTGTGTTCACAGAGACGGAACGAGACATAATCCACAATGTGACACAAAGATACAAGCCTTGTTGTCCAGTGGCGAATCAGTTTGATGTTCAGGAAATCATTCTGGTTTTGTTGCATATTGGAATAGAATACGACCAGTTGGAAGACTTTTTCCAAGGTATGCTTGCTGTGGAAAATGCTGGAGAAACCTATCCTGGTCTCATTGTAAAACAGATGTTCGCACCTGGAGAGGGATTGAAGCGGGTCAAAGCGATTGAACAAGCATCTGAAGGACTTCCATGGAGCTTGGCGTTCTCATTGAACATGCATCTCATAGACGACATTGTTGAGTAGCTTTTGAATTTGTGAACCATTGTGTCACTAGAATCGTCAATGTCATATTGGTCCTGTAATTAATTGTATTGCTTAGACTACTAGTTTGTACAATTATAATTAACTTAACTGCATCAAACAGAATGAATCTAATCTCTTAAGTAGTTGAAGATTGCTATGCTGTTTATCCTATCTATGACTCTTATAGTATGGTGTGCTTGAATTCTCCATGGGGGGATTGTTGTACGGTCTTCCACTTGTTGTTTAATGTTGCTCGTATGTCGGATATCTGGTGCAGTTGATACTCAAGTGCTATAATTGAGAACAAAATGTCAACATAGTATGAGGAGAGGCATGCATCAGGCTACTGAACAAGGTCACCAGTCTAGAATTTTTGTTTCATTAGATGGGGATGTTAGTTCTTTTTCTCCTTCATTGGATGGGGAGAAAGGCTTGGTCCTGCCTAGTGACGCTTTCTCTGAGAATCAATTGCTTATGTTAACAAAATGCTTTAAGTCTTTACCATGGACATTTCGCGAATCAGAGCATCTTCATACTAATCCTTTACACTGCAATGATGAGGATGTGGAGGTTCTAAAATTGATTTGTGAACATCCATCAAAATGGGACTCTGCGATTCACTTAGAATATTTTGTTTATTTCCGCCAGCATGGTATTTACCTGTCAAAAGAGGTGACAAAGCGGTCCTTGTCCGATTTCCCCCATTATTGGGAACAAGGGCTCTTTAGTGCTGTTCCATTCATAGTTGATGTTAGCAAGAACGGCTCCTTGTCAATAGGGAGCTTTAAAGATTGGGTATGTGGTAAAGCGATAAACCCGTACTCAGTGGAAAATCTGTATTTGTTGATACAGAAGTATTCAAATATTAAAATAAATTATGATGTAGTTCTAAAAATGTTCCTGTGTTTGTCACGAGAGGAACAAGACAATATAATCAATGATTATACACTCGACCAAACTATGGCACTAATGAGTAGTACATGGTATTTAGATGATGCACTTATTAAGACCTTTCATATGGAACGTGTCAAAGCAAATACACCTATTGTTCGTTTTCCGTTTATTATGAGACATACATCAAAAGGCGAAATGCATAAAACTAAGCGCTTCCTGCGGGCTATGACGTTGGATGAAGCTACTGTGTTTCAAAGTATTATGGACCAAACCCAGTTCGTTGTTCCAGAGAACATTCTTGTATCATCTCCGAGAATTTTCAATGTGTTGTTTTACTATTACTTGAAATTGGGCGCTACAGATTTTAAAGAATTAATACAGTATGCACAAAATGATTCTGCAAAAGGCTTCATAAAAGCTCTATTACGTAATTCCTCTGAGTTGCAAGAATCTATCTTGTTGGCTGCGAATCAAAATCGTGAATTGCCATTATCCTTGAGATTTGCTCTCAATGGATTGGATTGGAACTCGTATCCTTCTTGTCAAACATTATGAATACAATTGTGAACTGCATTAAGAGGTAACTATGTGTCATGATTCAAGTAGTATAGCGTTAAAAAGTTCTAGCTCGGGTCAAATTATTGTCACGTTAGATGGGGAGGTCCTAGATTTTGACTCGGAACTGATGATTCCTGGTCTAGTACTGCCAAACAATGCTCTTTCCAAAACTCAACTGTCTATGTTGACAAGATGCCTAAAACTATTACCTGGTACATTTCATCGGTCAATTCACATACATACTCGTCATTTAAAACTTAGCGATGAGGACGTAAAGGTTTTAGGTCTGATTTGCGACCACCCATTCTTAATAGAGTGTGCTATTCATTTGGAATATTTTGTTTATCTTCGTCAACACGGCATATATTTATCTGAGGCAATGACTAAACAATCATTGTCAGATTTTCACTATTATTGGGACCAAGGAGCGTTCACCATTGTTCCATTCATAGCGGAAATCAGTACAACGGGTTCTAGTCCTATAGAGAATTTTGAGGATTGGGTATGCCATATGTCAATAAATCCATATTCTATGGAAAACGTATATTTGTTGGTACAGAAATATCCGAATATGGTGATAAACTATGATGCTATTTTACGAATGTTTCTTTGTTTGACGCAAGATGAACAAGAGACCATAATCAATTACTATACATTCGACCAAATTATGGCAATAATAGGGAGTTCATGGTACTTGGATGATGCCCCTCTTAAAAATCTGCATCTGAACCGAATCAAAGCAAATACCCCAGTTGTTCGTTCCTCATTTGTTATAAGGTATTCCTCCAAAAGAAAGGTGTACGACGCTAAAATCTCTATTATGGCTATGACGTTGGATGAAGCAGATGACTTCCAATCAATTCTAAATCGAACTGAATTTGCCGTTCCGGAGAGTATTGATACAACGCCTGAAGAAATATTTGGTGTGTTGTTTTACTATTATCTGAAATTGGGCAGTACAGATTTTGAGGAATTGGTTCAGTATATACAAAATTGTGAGAATTCCGAAAAAGAGACTCTCATAAAAACGCTGTTGTGCAATTCTTCAGAAATGAAAAAGTCGATTATTGATGTTTCAAAGCAGAATCGTGAATTGCCACTGTCCTTGAGGTTGGTTCTCAGCGGGCTGGACTGGGACTCATCTTCTTTCTCCCAAAGGCGTCGAATTTCAACTGTGTTAAAGGCCAATAGTTATGAGTAATCATCTTAATGCTGACTTGAAGTCTTCCTGTTCAAACCAAATTATTGTTACATTAGACGGTGAAGTTTTGGATTTTGATTCTGAGGTTATATCCTGTGGCATAGTTTTACCAAATGATGTGTTGTCGGAAGAACAGTTGTCAACGCTGAGAGACGACGTTGCCCAATTGAAAAGAACTCAATATGAGATGCATCATCAACGCAAATCTCAACTATGCCTTGAATCGGAAGAAGAGATAAAGGTTTTGAAGTTGATTTGTGACCATGTTCAGTCTCAAAAACGTGTGTCTCATTTAGAGCAATTTCTGATTTTTAGGCAACATGGTATTCATGTACCAGAATGGTTGGCACGAGAGTCATTGTCAAATTCTCACCAGACCCCGTTCATGTTTAAAATTGGGGGCAACGAATCAATGAGTTCTTTTCTGGGGAGTTTCAATTACTACATTTGCAATTACTACATTTGTGTGCATTCCATAAATCCTCACACTTGGACAAACATCTATCTACTGGGTAAGAAACATTTCAACATAAGAAACAACTATGATGGTATTCTGAAAATCTTCATATGGATGTCACAAGAAGAACAAGAAGAAGTGGTGTACTCCTATACATCAAACCAAATTAAAGCCATCTTAAACTGTGATTGGTACAGAGGTCATGAATCCCTTCGTTCTCTTCATTTAGAGCGAGTTAAGAAGAATCTTCCTATTGTTGTATACACTTTTGTTATAAGGCTCACATCTACAACAAGAGCATTTAACGTATACAAGTCGGTTCGCGCCATGACATCAAACGAGATTCATGATTATTGTGCGATTATGGAGAGAACCAGGTTCGTGGTTACAGATGAAATGTATCGGACATCCAATAACCTTTTTGGTTCACTGGTTTATTGGTATCTCAGACTTGGTAGTACAGATTTTGAAGAATTGCTGCAATACCTGCAAAACTATTCTCGTAATCAACAAGGAGCTATTGTGAGCTTATTGTGCAATTCTATTGAACTACAAGAAATGATTGTTTCTATGTCAGAAGATAACCCTCAACTACCATTGTCGTTGAAACTTGAACTCTATGATTTGGACTGGGATTCGTATATAGGATAGTTTTCGTACTATAGTATGAACTTGAACTATCCAATCAATGAAAACAAGGGAATATGCATTATGAAGAAAATATTGAATTCTGGTTCAATAATGGTCACATTGGACGGTGATGTGGTAGACTTCGATTCTGAGGTCTCTGTCATTTGTGGTTTGGTCATACCGAAGAATGCTTTGTCCAAACGGCAATTAACCGTGTTGAAAAAGGATGTTTGGTCGTCACGTTCATTACACAACAAACATTGTCATATTTCTCAGCTGTATTTTGACAATGAAGAAGACCTAAAAGTTCTGAGACTGATTTGTGACCATAAACGTTCACGAAACAGGGTGGAACATCTAAAGCAGTTTCTATATTTAAGACAGCATGGAATCAGTGTCTCAGAGCAGCTCACGCAAGATTCTTTGTTGGCTGTGGACTGGGAGCCGTTTATGGTTGGAATCAGTCATGTTGACTCAATACACTCGTTTGGCATGAATTTTAATCATATAGTGTGCAAGTCTTCTGTTAGTCCCAACATATTGGAGAATATACACTGGTTAGCCAAGAATCACCCCAACATAAAGATTAATTACATTAGCGCTTTAAAGGCGTTTGCAACACTGTCTGAAAGCGAACAAGAAAGAATCATACATTCTTACACTTCAGACCAAGTTAGAGCTATAACGGATTGTGATTGGTACATACATCATGCGCTTCTGTCGTCACTTCATTTTGACCGGGTGAAGCGGAATCTTCCCATTGTTAACTATCCTTTTGTTCTTAGATTCACATCAATATGGGGAGTATCTGATGTATCAAAATCAGCTCGTGCCATGACATTGGAGGAGTCAGAAGATTTTCAGGCAATCCTGAATCGAACCAAATATATCTTCTCAAATATTTCTTACATGTTCTCTGATGAACTTTTTGGGCTGTTCGTTTACTTCTACCTCACACTGGGTAGCACGGATTTTGAAGAACTGCTACAGTATTTACAAGACTGCCAGTACAACAGCGAGAAGGAAGAGTCTATTGTGAAAACACTATATGATTCCCCTCAACTGCAAGAATTGATTGTTCCTGCCCCAAACCAAGAGGATGAGTTACCACTGTCGTTGAGATTAGTACTCAGTGGACTTGACTGGGATTCTGTGGAATAATCCGTTCTGTCTCTGTACTATCAATTATGTTATTAACTTGATGAAGATGAAAGACCATTATGACGAACTTGTCTAATCCTCCCCTAATCCTTGTCACATTGTATAACGAAATTCGATGTTTAGAGTCCGAGGATTCAACTATTTGTGGGGTAGTAGTGCCATATGGGGCTTTATCAGAATCACAACTTAACATTTTGAAGAGTTCTATGGTAGAACTACGGTCATTATATGATAGACACTGTCATATTCCTCAGCTGCGTCTTGATAATGACGAAGACATCAAGTCTCTAAGGCTGATTTGTGACCATTGTGATTCAAGAAAACGATTGGATTACTTAAACCAGTTTTTGTATTTGCGACAGCATGGTGTGTACCTTCCTGCATTGGTGACACTGCAATCATTGCTCTTCGCTACCACACATCGGACTCCATTCATGCCTAAAATTGGAAACCAGAGTTTGATGGAATTATTCTTGGAAGACTTCAATTACACAATATGTCGGTGCCAAATCAATCCATATTCATTGATGAATCTGCACGCCCTTGTTTCCAAATATCCGGAATATCCAGAAATGGAGCTGGATTATGGCGGAATCCTACAGGTCTTTGTCTATTTGTCTCAAGAAGAGCAAAAAGAGATGGTCAGTTCTTATACACCAGAACAAGTTAAAGCGGTAATGGACTATGGGTGGTATGCACATCGTACACGCCTGCAATCTCTTCACTTGGAGAGAGTTAAGAAGAACGTTCCCATTACAAGGTACCCATTTGTTGTGAAAAATAATTTTAACGGAAGAATCCAAAATACCGCAATACCAATTCGCGCGATGACACTGGACGAGGCAGAAGATTTCCAAGCAATCCTAGACCGAACTGAATTTGTTGTTCCAGAGGATATCTACATGTCATCAGACCGAATTAGTTCATTCATTTATTTGTACTTTCAACTTGGTAGTACAAATTTCGAAGAACTACTATATTACTTGAGAGATTGCAAAAATGACGCTAAAGAAACCAAGTCTGCTGTAAAAATATTATGTGATTCACGTGAGTTGCAAGAGTCAATTATTGCATTTTCGAAACAGGCTTATGAACTACCTCTGTCTTTGAGTTTGGCACTCAGTGTGTTGGATGAAGAATTATGTCCAAGTTGAATAATGCCAGCTTTAATTTCAAGAATCTTTTAACGGCAGTGAGAGTACAGTATCATGTATAATAAACATTCAATACATCCTTTTGCATCACAACCATCTCGTTCGGCCAATAGTCCAAAACGAATCATTGTGGCCTTGAATGCTGAAATATATGATTTTGATTCAAGTTTCATACTTCCAGGTTTGGTCATACCACATGGTACTTTATCTGAACAGCAATTGACCACGCTGAAAGAAGATGTTTCTGCGTTACAGGATTTGTTGTACGAGGATGAACATTTTCATACACCACATCTGAGTCTTGAAACTGAAGAAGACGTCAAAGTATTGAGATTGATTTGTGACCACTCTTACAAGGATAAACGATTGCGGCATTTGAGGCATTTCCTGTATTTCAGGCAACATGGTATATATGTGTCTGAATGGGTGACACAACAGTCATTGTCAGCTATAAGCAGAGATTAAAACCGATAGCGATTTACCATATGGACTGCTGCCAGATTTTAATTATTACATATGCGAATATCCCGTAGTTCCTCATACATTGGAGAACTTGCACCTACTAGCCAAAAGACACCCCAATGTGGAAATTAGCCATATGGCTGTTTGTGATGTCTTCATGTATTTGTCGCATGAAGAACAGAAAGAGATGATTGGTTATACACCTCATCAAATCAAGGCCATAATGGATTGTGACTGGTATATCCACCATGCGAATTTATCTTCACTTCATTTGGAACGAGTGAAGAAGAACCTTCCACTTGTTGAGCACCAATTCGTAATGCAATTTGAATCCAAAGGGAAAATATCCAGTATACAACAACTGGCTCATGCCATGACGTTGGATGAAGCAAACAATTTCCAAACAATTTTGGACAGAACCCAGTTTATTATTCCCAATAGTTACTATTCAATGTCAACATCATCAGTTTTTGGGTTGTTCGTCTATCTATATCTTGAACTGGGTAGCACGAATTTTGAAGAACTATTGTATTATTTGAAAGATTGTGAAAGCAACAACAGGAGAAAAAGGTCTCTTGTCAAAGTGTTGTATGACTATTATGAAGCACAAGAGCGAATCATTGTTGCATCAAAGCAGCATTGTGAGCTACCATTGTCTTTGAGGTTGACATTCAGCGGTTTTGACTGGAACCCATATATGGAGCAATCTTGTGCTCTACAGTATGAGTTTTGAGCTGATGCCATTGAGTCAATAGGGTAAAGGAGTTTTGCTATCATGAAAGGGTTTCCCAGTTCAGGTCTAATTCTTGTTACGTTGTATAACAGCGAGATTATGTGTTTTGATTCTGAAACTACAAACTATAGCGGGATAGTAGTACCTCATGATTCTTTATCAGAACTTCAACTTACCTTTTTAAGGGACTCCATGAGAGAATTACGGGAGTTGTATTATTACCATAGTCATATTCCTCAGTTACGTTTTGACACTGAGGAAGATATAAAAGTCTTGAGGTTAATTTGCGACCATAGTGATTCACGCAAGCGATTGGAGCACTTAAGGCAATTTGTATATTTGCGACAACACGGCATTTACGTTTCTGAATGGATGGCTCAGCAATCATTGTCCAGTACACTTCAATCTCCATTCATGGTTGATAAAGGAGGAAATTGGTTTGCAAATGCGTTACTAGAAAAATTTAACCTTAAGATATGCGAGTGTACGATTAATCCGTATACATTGGAGAATTTACATGTACTGACTGCGAAATACCCAAATATCGAGATGCATGGTGGTATTTTACGGGTTTTTATGAGGCTGTCACAAGAGGAGCAAAGCGAGATAGTTCATTCTTACACAGCAGCTCAAGTTGAAGCGGTAGTGGATTACGAGTGGTATGCGTATCGTACAAATCTAGAACCCCTTCATTTGGAACGAGTAAAAAACGGCTTCCCTATTGTAAATTACCCATTTGTTATAAAAACCGATTCCAAAACAAAATCATGTAATCTCAAAATACGTGCTCATGCTATGACGTTGGATGAGGCAGAAGATTTCCAATCAATTCTGGACCGAACTCAATTTGTTGTTCCAGAATATATCTACATGTCATCAAGACAAATTGGTTCATTCATCTATTTGTATCTTACGCTTGGTAGCACAAATTTTGAAGAGCTGTTACGTTACTCAAGAGATTATCGAATTAATCATGAAGGGAATAATTCTGCTATAGAAGCAATTTGTTATTCTGGTAAGTTGCAAGAGTCAATCATTGCTCTCTCAAAACAGGACTGCGAACTTCCTTTGTCCTTGAGATTAGAGCTTAGTGATTTGGATTTTGCGCCATATATTGATACTATGGATTCGTCATCATAAGTTTAACTGTTAAATAATTACATCAATCAGGATACACAAATATAATGAATGATAATCAGTTAGTCACTACAGCACAATGTTCTGATTCAAGTCGTATCATCATTACATTGGGCGGGGAAATAGAAGAGTTTGATTCAAAATCCACTTTTCCAGGTCTAGTAATGAGAAGGGACGCGTTGTCAAAAACGCAATTGGCACGATTGAGCCAAGACATTGAACCAACTTGGGATTTAGCATATGAAGGCTGGTTCCCTAGCACATCTCAATTATACCTTGATAGTGAAAATGTGGAAGTTCTAAAACTAATTTGTGACCATCCATATCAACGTGAAAGAAAAGCCCATTTGAGGCAATTTATGCTTTTCAAACAGGGGAATATTTATGTTTCTGAATGGGTTACCAAAAAATCGTTGTCTGATTTGCATGCATGTTTGAGCAAGGGAGCATATCATGCTAGACCCTTCATGGTCAAACTTAGTAGTGGTTCTTCAGCAGGCCATTTTCCAGATGATTTGAATTACTTATTGGATACTCCAGTAAATCAGTATTTGCTGGAAAATTTGTATCTGTTGAACCGGAAATATCCAGACATAAAAATCGAGTGCGATGTCGTTGAAAACGTTATCATGACATTGTCTGATGAAGAACAAGAAGAAATGGTTCGTTCCTATACCTTGAACCAAATCAAAGCTCTAATGGATTACAACTGCTACAAACGTAATATATTGCTTCGTAAGCTTCACCTGAAACGCGTGAAGCAGAATTATCCAATAATTGAGTTTCCATTTACGATACGTATGGCAGCAGATAGAAAAGTTGTAGTGAATGCTCGTGTTATGACACAGGCTGAAGCAGAAGATTTTCAGGCAATTCTGGATGAAACAAAGTTTGCTATTTTCGATGACGTTTATATGTCACCAGCCGCGATTCTGGGTCTACTAGCTTATCTGTACCTTGAATTGGGGAACAAAGATTTCATTGAACTATTGCAATATTTACAACATCATCAACAAAAGAGAGGCTCAATGCTGCAAGAAGACACCATATACAAGCTGGAAAAATCTTGGGTACTCCAGAAAGCTATTGTGGATGCTTCAAAACTTGACGCCACCTTGCCATTGTCTCTAAAACTGGAATTTAATGGATTTGATTGGAATGCATCAAGAGACGACATGTTCTCCATATGAGTGAAATCTGAAAACCAACTCGCACCAATGAAACCGGAAAATGCATAGTCATTATTCAAGAAGTAACCGACAGGAAGAATGTTTCAAATCCGTTGAAAACACTAATGAGTCTACTGAAAAAATCATAGTCGCACTAAATGGTCAAGTGTCTGATTTGGATTCAGAGGTTTCTTCAATCCAAGGCGTAGTGTTTCCCAAAGGGGCTTTGTCCCCACAGCAGTTAACAACATTGAGACAGGACATTGCTCGGCTGGAAACAGGATTTGGTTCTAGCATGTTGATGTCATTATTGCATTTTCATACATCTCAATTACATCTTGATAGCGAAAATGTGGATGTACTGAAAATGATTTGTGACCATCCATTACAAGGGGAGAGGGAAGCACACCTGAGTCAATTTCTGACCCTTCTGCAACATGGCATTCATATCCCCAAATGGGTTGCCAAGGAATCATTGTCTGATTTACACATATATTGGAACAATGGCACCTATAACGCTGTTCCCTTCATGGTTCAAATTACCAACAGTTTTCGTTATGGCTTGGAATTGTCACAAGACTTCAACAATTGGATATGCGAACACCCATGTAATCCATATACATTGGAAAACCTGTATTTGTTGACCAAAAGCCACCCTGATGTCAAAATTAGTTATGAACCCATGTTGCGAGTTTTTATGTGTTTGTCATCAGAAGAACAAAAAGCATTGTGTTCTTGCACTTCAGAACATGTTACAGCATTAATGGCATCAGATTGGTACATATGGGATGAACAATACAAGACATTTCATCTAGACCGATTGAAACGAAACCTTCCAATTGTAGAGTTTTCTTTCAATGTGAAATCAGGGCCATATAATGATACATGGTCTGTTTGTGCCATGACACAGAATGAAGCGAATGATTTTCAAGCAATTATGAAACGTTCAGAACTTGGCCCTCTATATGACAATTCATTTTCGCGATATCGAAGTTTCAAATCTTTCATTTATCTGTACCTCAAAATTGGTAGTAAAGATTTTGAAGAGTTTCTGCAATATTTACGTGATTGCCAACAAAATGAGGAAGACTGGAAGCTTCTGTCAGATGCATTGTATGGAGCTGTTGAAGCACAGAAAACGATTATTGCAGCCTCAAAGCTGGCCTCCACGCTGCCTTTGTCCTTGAGATTCCAACTCAGTGGCTTTGACAGGTTTTCACGCATGTGATAGTCTGTTCTCATACAAATCACAGAAAGGGAACACGAACATGGAAGCCATTGTACGACAGTTTGAGAAGTTCATTACGGCTTGTGGGGGTACTCACTTCATTACGGTTGGCCTAGATGGCACTGTTCACCTTGGTAAAAAGACCAAAGTGGTTGGTATTGTGTTGTCCAAAGGTGCTCTGACTGAGGACCAATTGAATACTCTTAGAACTGATTTGGGCAACCATCACAGAAATTCCTTGGAGCCTTTGGAGTCAAGGTGTCATTTCAATAATTCCCTGCATATCCAGGATGATGACCTGGAAACATTGAAACTGATTTGTGACCACCCGCACAAATATGTACGCGTAGCGCACCTGATTGACTTCTTGATTTTTCGGCAGAACGGGGTGTATGTGCCAACCGAACTGACGAAAATATCCTTGGCCGCTATGTCAAGGTATTGGGATATGAAAACAATGAGTCAAAACGTACCATTTGCGCCATATGTTAAAAATCCTCCGAAACAGTCTATAACGTCACTTTGCCTGGATTCTCATGAGGTGAATCCACATGTCCTAGAGAATCTATGGGCTCTTCTTGAAAAAACCCCAGAAGTACAAGAGATTCAATTCACTACTTTTAAATGGTTCGTGGGGCTGACAGATGAGCAACAGCAGCAGCTTCGTCTCTGGGAGCCATCCCATATCAAGCGTACTCTGGAAGCTGATTGGGACTTCGCGAATCCCGAGTACCGGGAGCTTCACAGAAAACGAGTGCAGGAAGAGAATCTTCCCATCAAGAAAAATGTTCTAAGGGCACGGTACAAGAAGGAAGATGATTGCACTCTTCTGCCAAATCATGTCCTGACCGCAGAGGAGGCAGCTGAACTTCAAGGAATCCTGGACTGCACCAGTTTCAGAATTCCAAACAAATACTACTACCTCAGTAAGGTTTTTGTTACAAGGTTTTTGTATTGCTACCTCAGACTCGGTGGCAAAAAGTTTGAGGAGCTTCTTCAGCAGTTGGCCGAGGAAGACCCCAATGAAGAGTTGGTACAGCTGGTGTTTTGATAGCCAGAATTGACACGTGGCTCCCCTGGGACTAAAATTGTGATTATCAATTTAGTCTATAAAATAGGGGAGCTTTGTGTTGTTTAAGCACCTTTTAGGAAAGTTTGTTTCTCCCATCTTAGTTTCATTAGATGGCAAAATACATAGATGGGCGCAACCAGCAAATGAAACATATGGGTTGTTGATACCCCGTAGAGGGTTATCACATAAGCAGCTGAAGGTGTTAACTGCTGATATGGTTGAATTGAGAAACTCTTTTGCGTCTAAAGACGAATCTCATTTTCACAAACCGCAGTTAAGTCTTGAAGGGGAAGACTTAAAAGTGCTGAGAGCGATTCTGGATTGGCCAGATTCACAAGCACGATTATCCCATTTGAAACAATTCATAGTGTTTCGACAACATAATATTTATGTTTCTGAACGTCTGGCGAAGCAGTCATTGTCAACCTGGCGCGATTCAGTTCTACTCTCGGTACTGGGTAATGTTATTAAAGAGAATATTCCATTCGTAATGTTTGAAAACAGTTTTGATGAGTGGATTCGTAAATCACGTTTCAACGACTGGGTATGTGACCATCCTGTTAATGTGTATGTGTTGGAACTATTGGAGCAGTTTGCAAAGAGGTGTAGAAGAGGTATGTTCGGTAATGGCATTTGGACACTACCAGCGCTTTTGTGTCTTCTTCAAAAGAACCAAGAAGTGCGCCCAGTATTTGGGGGTTCTTTGGGTCTTAAAACAACTGTTTTTCAAGGTGATTGGTATTTCTCTGATGCTCGTTATCGAAAGATTCATTTCTCGCGTATAGGGAAAGGTCTTAATATTTATGACATGACGCTTAGAGTGTCAGCATGTCATGGTGATAAACCAATACACATACATGCTTTAACTCTTGACGAAATGGATGAGTTTGAAGACATTATAGACCGAACCGGATTTGTTGTTCCATATTGTTATGAATTTTTTGTTCCCTATTCTTACGAAGCAGCCTCTCAAGAAGTATTCATAAGATTGCTTATTTATCTGTACCTCAGACTTGGGGGTAGCGATTTTGAAGAGTTATTGAAATATATGCAAAGTAATGATAGAGATGGTAAGAGCCCTATGGTTCATGTTTTGTATCATTCTCTCGAATTGCAGGAAGCAGTCATTGCGGCATCAAAGCTTGATTCTGCATTACCCATGTCGCTGAAACTTGAACTTAGTGATTTGGATTGGTATTCATATGTGAAAAATGAGAATGAAAAGTTTGCTCAAGTATATGAAGAAACAGCATATGATAGCTGGTTAATGTGTGGTCGATATAGTAAACAGGATAGAGAGTTGATTTTGAATCAACATCTACAGAAGTTCCCGGATTAGTGTTTCTACATGGTCTCTCACCTTCGAAAATAATGAGACAAATAGTTAAAAACCTAAGAAACAAGAAAAAATAATTCGAGAACATATGGAGAAAATGCCCATCATCGAATTTCGCTCAAAGTGCTAAAATTTGGACATCCGAAATTAGCGTTTCTGTATGTCTTGTACAAAAACCCAAAATTACAGGACAAGATTGGGGGTATAGCATCAAGGTCGGCTCTACATTGCTTATACCACTGAAGCTTGAACTTAATGGTCTTGGCTGGTATTCTCTATGTATAGAACACCAATAAAACTAGCACTGAGACGCATAGGAGGGACACCCAAAAGGGTATCGTCATGATGAAAAAGTCTGACTCCCCAAAAGTCATCATCACTTTGGATGGAGATGTGCGTAAATTTGAGTCAGCACATGTAACAGATGTAGGATTAGTAGTCCCATGCAATGTCTTCTCTATGAAGAAGATAGGCAGGCTAAGTAAAGACATCAAAAGGATACGAAAACGTATCTCTCTTACTGGGGAATCGTATCTGGAGGCGCTTCACTTCCGCGCACCATTATTGTATTTTGAAGGGAAAGATGCAAAAGCTTTGAGGCTAATTTGCAATCATTCTCCTCGAAAAGAACGATTGCCTCATTTGGAACAGTTCATTATTCTTAAACAGCATGGCATACATGTTTCTAAGAAGATGGTAAAACAGTCGTTGGCAACTTTTCATGAACACTATGACTCCTATCAAGTCAGTCCGTTCATGGCGAAAATAGATAGGGCTGATTGTGGATATCGGCTTTTGGTTTGGTTTAATATATGGATGGACAACTATTCTCCTGACCCATCTTCACTGAAGAACTTGTATTCATTGGTGGAAAAGTATCCTGATATCAGATTCCCTCCTCGCAATATGGTGGATGTGTTTATGCATCTTTCAAAAGAGGAGCAGGAAGAGCTGGTTCATTCTCATACCGAGAATCAGGTGCGGGCAATGATGGATTCGGATTGGTGCGCTGATAACACACGATATCTGCAATTGCATTTGGAACGCGTGAGAAAGAATCTACCACTGGTTCTATTCACGTTTGAATTCTCAACACTGTGTAGAAAAATACATACATATTATGCCATGACCATTAAGGAGGCAAGAGATTTTCAAAAAATCATAGAAAACTTGGAATACGATGATTTCTTGTACGAAAATATTGTACACCTGCTGATGTATCTTTACCTCAAGTTGGGTAGTAGTGCCTTCGAGGACTTGTTGCAGTATATGCAAAAACAGGATATGGCAACATTCTTCGAGAGAAAGGGACATACACTAAATATTATAGCTGATTCTCTCGAATTACAGGATGAGATTATTGCTATATTCAACCATGACGCAGAACTGCCACTATCTCTGAAATTGGAGTTGTTTGATTTTGATGACTCTTTGAGTCGAGCGCAATCCTAATAAGGGCGTATTTTGAAAACTGGATTTGTGCTGAAAGAATGTTGTCATGTATTGTGAGAAACAGAATTCCTTAGGGTTATCAGAAACTAGTGAATACATCATAGTTACACCGGAAGGTCAAATATTGGATTTTGACTCCAGTATTGATACAAATACTCAAGGTTTGGTAATACCTAATAATGGTTTGTCAGTTCAACAACTGGCAAGATTAAGCTCTGACTTGACAACTATTCAAAGTATGTCAAAGTTGAAAAAACCCATTAACAGTTTTCAGCATTTCCATACACCACAACTATGTCTTGATGATGAACAGGTACAGGTGTTGAAGTTAGTTTGTTGCCATCCGCTTGAGATAGAACGGTTAGAGCATTTACTTCAACTTATGGTTCATTGGCAACATGGTGTTTATGTATCAGAAGCAGCCACGGAACATTCGTTGGCTAAATACCGGAGTTGTGTTTTAGGTTTCGCCCCTTTCGCCATGGTCCGCATGTTTAATGCAAACTTGATAACCCGTTTCCACGAGTTAGCGTGCCAGAATCGCGCCAATCCTTACTTCCTGGAAAATTTGTACAGGATGAGAAACATGTATCCTGATGTCTTCTTCCACCCTAAAACACTAGAACAGTTTTTCATGTGTTTACCACAAGAAGAGCAAGAAGAAATCATGTCCTACACCCCAGCACAAATGGAAATATTGGCAACATCGTATTGGTACCTGGATGATGAACGCTACGTTCAGCTGCATCTGGAACGAATACGGAACAAATGCCCTATTTCTACTGGCAGTTTAGCTTGTTTCTCATTCATGGACTCATATAGGGCGTCATCAGTCAAAACCGAAAATTCTGGTTCAATGACACCTGATGAGGCCAATGATTTCAATTCGATTGTGTCTCGGTTCCCGTTGATGTTTCCAATTGAGTACCTCACCAGCAAACGTGGAGTACCAGAACTATTCATTTACCTGTACCTAAAATTGGGTAGTGCTGATTTTGAAGCTTTCATACGATACGTGTATGAGTTAAATCAGCAGGATGAGGTTTCTGGGACGAAAGAATCTGTAATTAGTACACTGTTGGATTCTTTTGAACTGCAAGAATTGATTGTTGACATATCACAGGAAAACCCTGAGTTGCCAATGTCATTGAAACTGGAACTAAGCGACTTGGATTGGTTCTCCTACAAGAAATGACAACTGAGTAAAACCATTATTCGGAAGAAACCCAGTAAAGATTGCTCTAAATAGAGGAAAAGTACATGAGTCATTCAATCAAACCTATAACACAAGAGCAATTGTTGGCGTTGTCTTCTGAAGAAATCATTGTTACCTTAGATGGTCAAGTATGTGATTTTACTCCAGATATGTCAACTCGTGGTTTGATAATAAGCAAAGACGCTTTGTCCTTTCAACAATTGAATACGTTGAGTGAAGACTTTGCATTGCTGGAAAACCCAGATACGAGCCCAATTACTGAAGATTTCAACCCTCATTTTCATGACCCACAGTTACGTCTTGATGATGAGGATTCGCGAGTCTTAGCGTTGATTTGTGACTATCCACATCAACGAGAACGGTTAAGGCATCTGGTGCAACTTTTGATTCTATGGCAACATGGTTTCTATGTATCAGAGCACCTGACTGAATGGTCATTTTTGCGACATCAGCAGAGTCACTATAATTTAAGAAACCCATTCATAGCCCAAATTGATTTTGACGGGTACATGCCATATTTCAACAACCAGTCCTGTCAACACCGAGCTAATCCGTACTCACTTGAAAATTTATACTTACTGACAAAAGCATATCCAGATTTAAAAATTTATCTGGGTGTAATTGTTCCCATGTTCTTGTATTTGTCTCCTGAAGAACAACGAGAAATGTTGTCATATTCTCTGGAACAAGTCAAAGCAATAATGGAATCAAACTGGTATATATGGGATAACCGCTATAAAAAACTCCATTTAGCGCGAGTACGGCAAAATTTCCTTATCGACTTCAGTGAAAAAGCTTGTATGATGGGTTTTTATGAGTATCGTGCACCAAAACCTCACCCGACGTATTTATCAGGTGCCATGACATATGAAGAAACCAATGACTTCAATACCATAACAGCTAGAACTCAATTGGCTCTTCCCGTCTTCTATGGTAGATACAACCCTCTTAGTCCGTTCGTTTACCTTTATCTCAAGTTAGGTAGTAGTGATTTTGAGGATTTGTTGCAACACATGTCAGATTTGGAAGAAAACAACATTCAGGGAGCGCCACAATTAGTTGTTCAAGTATTGTGCAAGTCTCTCAAACTGCAAGAAGACATTGTTTCCTTATCTGAAACCAATCCAGAATTACCATTATCTTTGAAATTGGAGCTTAGTGATTTGGACTGGTTTTCATATTAGGAGTGATATTTTCTCCCATGATGTACTCGACAGAGGGGAGACTTCCTTGAATGACTTAACTGTCAATGCTGGTACTGTAACAGGTCCCCATAACAAAGTAAACAATAAAAACAACCAAGATGCATATGCCAGTTTGCAGGAAAATGGACATACAGTTGTTGCGGTAGCTGATGGTGCCGGGAGCTTGCGATTGTCAGATATCGGAGCCTCTATCGCTGCATCCACATCAGTAGCAGAAACCATGGATGCACTCAATGACGGCATAGATACAATGGGTGCAGTACAAAAAGGTTTGGAAGCCGCCCGTCATGTTTTGTTGGACCGAGATGACCACGAAGAAATAGGTTGCACAATCGCTCTTGCGGCCATCAGCGGTGACACATGGGCAGTAGCAGTGGTTGGGGATGCATTTGCTGTTGTGTCATATGCAAACAATCATCATACTCTGATTCGACCAGATAAAATAGGTGAATTCGCAAATCTGACCACATTGTTGACAAGTAGAAACAATTACCAACCATTGTATTGTTCAGGTGATGAGCCTATTGTTGCCATTTCATTGTCATCTGATGGGTTGGAAAATGTGTCCATAACTGAGAATGCTCCCTCCCCCGGGTTTTGGAATCCTGTTGTGAAGAGAGCATTGGAAGATGATGGCATGGATGTGCAAGCATTTCTAGATTATATGGATGATAAAGAGAAAGTGGTTGATGATACAACGTTGGTAATAGCTCATCGCTAGTACCGTCTCAGTGTGGAGTCATGTTGATACAGCATGGCTCCATATTTTTGTGAGTTGATTGAAAGAATTGTTTGAATGAGTATTGACAGTAATAGTAATCGTAAAAAGATGCCCAAAACGTTACGGTATGTTCTTCTTGGGGCTTTACCGTTGTTCATGGGTTCAGCTTCCATGCCTGCCTATCCAGCAAATGGTTTGTCCCCAAATGCATCCATAATCAAGGGGACGACGAAACCGTACCTCAGTGAAGAAGCTTTGCAGTCTTCAGTCACGGGTCAACAAAAAGTACAACAATCATGGATGCAGAAACATGATGAGTTTTTTGAGGCGGAAGCAGAAACATTGAAACAACAAGTAGCTCAACGCGAAAAAGAGCTGTCTGTACAGGCTTCCATCGAACGTGCACAACAAGATATGCTGGAACGTCGTAAAGTGGATGAGGAGTTGGCCCAGAAACGGGAAAATGAGCGCATAGCTGAAGAGAAAGCAGAAGAAGCACGTAAAACCGAGGAAGCTCAGAAACGTGCTGAAACCTTTGCACGAGGACACGAACCCGCCGCAGAAACGACCTCTGAAAGCGTGTCACGAGTGGTGTTTCCTCTAGCTGCTGGTTCGTATCGTTTAGGGGCTCAATGGGGCGCTAGAGGAAACTGGGCGTCATATCATACAGGGCAGGATTTGGTAGCACCACTTGGAACACCAATTCAAGCAGTTTCAGATGGTGTTATTGAATCATCCATCAGTTCCGGATGGGCTGGAAACAATGTGGTTTTACGTATCGCAAACGGGGATGCTTTCCTTTATGCCCATTTGAACAATGTAGAAGTCAAACCAGGAGATAAAGTGGTAGCTGGACAAAGACTTGGAGTTGTTGGTAATACCGGTCGTAGTTTTGGTCCACACTTGCATTTTGAATGGTATCCGAAAGGAACAACACCAGGAGATGTTTACCATTCCCAAGACCCGATGAAGTTTTTGAAAGAACATGGAGCATAACTTCGGTGAATAAAGTAGATGATATTTGATGTAATCATGTACAAACACCAGAAGGAATGGATGTGAGCAGAAAACTCCTAGGCCGTACCCCAACAAATAAAGGTTCAGTGGTTATTTCTGATGAACCGTTGGGTAAAGGTGGAGAAGGTTCTGTCTACAATGTTGAATCACATTCACTTGATGGTCTTCCTGATGCATCCATGTTGGTTGCCAAAATCTATCACAATCCTGCTGAAGGCGATAGAACCCAAAAATTGGTGGCCATGGTAACAATGCCCCCAGATTCAAGTTCTGTGGCATGGCCGTTGGCATTGTTGGCCGAACATGGGAAGTTTCAAGGCTATCTCATGATAAAACTGGATTCATCAAACTATCGCTCATGGGCTGAATTGTCCAATACACGCGACCGTAGGGGAACTGCCAGTGGTTTTGATGTTAGATATGCTTTGACTGCAAGCCGTAACTTAGCAGTAGCGATACACGCCATTCACGCGGCAGGGCATTGTGTTGGTGATGTCAATGAATCCAACATTTTCGTGGGAACCGATGCCAGTGTTTTCATTGTTGATACCGATTCAGCTCAGATTGTTGCAAAAGATGGACGTGTATTCCCGTGTATGGTGGGTAAGCCGGAATACACAGCAGCAGAATTGACACATGGGTCTCTCAAAGACCAGCGACGAACCATAGCATCGGACACATTTGCATATGTTGTTGCCATGTTTCAAATGTTGACTGGTGGTGCACATCCCACTGATGGTATTTTTACAGATGAGACAAACGAACCTCCCTCTATGGTTGAGAAAATTCGTCAATCAATTCTTCCTGGTTTGAATCCTTCGTCAGCTCGGCATTTCCGGCCAGTACCTCGTATACCCACACAAGCTATCCCGTCAATACTTCATACCCCTATGGTAAAAGCATTGCAAGCTGACCCAACGAAACGGCCATCTCTTGACACCTTTATTTCTTTGCTGGATGACGTATTGTCCAGGTTGGTTCAATGTTCAAAAGTTTCTCAGCACTGGTTTGACAGTAAAGACAAACAGTGCGCTTGGTGTGTTCACAAAGATGCTGGTAATCTTGACCCATGGTCCCGTGAAGTGCCTAAAACAAAAATACCGGACCAGAAGAAGCTACCTTCAGTGAAGTTTCAGGATGCTGAATCATCAATTGGGCCGGCACCTAGGGCTTTACCAAATATTCCTTCACAGAGTCCTCAACGTATTTCCTCTCCTAATTCGTCTAGCTCTCCAAAATCTGCTAAACAAATTTCCAATATGGCTGGGTTGTCGTCTCCCAATCCTATAATCCCTCGTACACAGCCTGCAACGAAAACTTCTTCACCATCACATCCAAAGAAAATCAAGGGCAAGATGGTGCTGGATTATGCGGATGGTTCATGGGGTGTACGTCCACCATATCGAGTACTGTTAAGACATAATCCAAAACTAGCTTTTCACTGTATGGCAGAGGAAACTCCATCTTTTGCACGAGCATGGTGGCATCCTGCAAGAAACATCGCCATTCCGTGGGCTTTGGGTTTGGGATTGCTTACAGCGTTTATGGTTTCTGTATCCATGATTGTTGTAGTTCCTTTGATAGGTCAACAATTTGTGCTCCCGTACATACAACCCATGTATCAAAACCTGATTTTTGTTTTTTGGGGATTGATTGGTGCAGGAACCGGCGCATTGGCCTCTATGGTGTTGGCGATTTCAGGATTACGTGACCGAGCAAAAACAGCGAAACATACCAACCTGTCTCATTTGAAGAAAGAAGCTCCAAGTAAGACAGTGTTGAGTTTTGTTCCTATCCCTATCATTTATGGACCAATACTTCTTTTAGTATTGAGTGTTATGCTGGTTGTGGGTTTATTACAGTTTTTGCTGGCCATTATCAAAACTTCCCCACGTTGATACTTTTGTATTTGGTATGTTTTCCATCAATCAATAAATTGCTTCCATTGGTATCAGGTTTTTCTTCAATGGTTGTTTGTAATCATGAGAAATAAAACCAGATACAAACCCTCAAAATAAACATTGTTGGTTTTTTTGACACCGTATTGAGACATTTTTGTATTGGATACGGTTTTGTGAACGTTTTTGTTTGAGTTCTCTGATGTTGTTGCGTTTTGAACTATTGGTTTCATGATGGTATGCTGTACACAACCAATCGAAAACTCGCACACAGGAAGATGGGATTATTCTTGATGAAGAGAATAGTTGTTCCGGAAGAATTTGAGTTTACAATTGCTACGGACTCAATTGGAATTCCTTTTCACCAACCCAATCTGCCAAGTGTGTATTGTGAAACGTCGCCAGATGGGGCATCGTATCACAGGTTTGCCGAAATGGCAGACTTGTTGGAGGAATATGACGCTCAGGATGTTGTCCCTGGGTATGATTTGAGCGCGCCATTAACTACTCTCCAGAAACTCATCTGTCCGGATATCTTGGAAAAATACCGTCAACAGAAGAATCCGTTTGCTGGTTCATTGTTCCGGCAAACACTCAAAGATACGCATGAGAGCTTCCCGTTGGTGGCTATTGTGGATGACATACCACATATTGTTGATGGGAACCATAGGTTTGCAGCTGCTAGACTGAATGGGTTGACTGCTTTTGCGGCAGTTGTGGTGGAATTCAATCATGATGGTTCTCAATTCTGGGATGTGACGCCTGATGAGTTCAATCGTCGTTTTGTCGCCAACAACTAAAACTCTGAAATCATTGAAACACATGTTATTCAATGGACATATTTCTTACAGATTCTTAAACTGAGGGGGTATGGTTTCCCAGTGATTGAGAAACATCAAGAATCAGTTGAGCTTTTGTTTGTTTGGTGTTCTGTTTGCTGGTTGTAATCTATGGCGGGTTGGTTGTTGTTCTGCTATAATGGATGATTGATTATCGCTGACATTGTAAGGAGGACACTCATGGGAAAACACACTTTGACCCCGTTACCTCCTGTTGAGTCATTGTTGCAAAAAGGTATAACACGATTTTTGGTGCTGGACTATGATGGGGTGTTCAATTCGAGCGCCCGTGGTACTTTCAAAAAGCAGTACTTCAATCCAACACATCGTCAAAGACACCCAAACCCATATTATGTAAAGAAAACAAGACACTGGGAGGATTACGAGCCCAGAACATACGAGCTGGTTTGGTCCGCAGAGCTGGTGTCTGCTGTCAATGATATGGCCTCTAGTCCTGATACGTTGGTAGTGTGGTTGACCACTTGGCGTGAGCATATGGCTGATGTTATGCAACGTATGGAGTTTTCTTTTTACAATGAGGCGTATTATCTTCCATGGGGTGAGGATAATCGTGATTGGCACCATGCGAAAAAACGGACAGCTTTTCATGATGCATTTTATGGAGTATCTGATTTGTGCCCCACAGCCAAAGCAATATGGGTTGACGATGAGGCATTTGAGTTCACCTCGGTTCAGACTGATGATTGTCTGAAGAATACCCTTATTAGGAATAATGTGTTGTTGATAAAGCCAGATTATCAGTATGGTATTTCCAGAGCGGAGTTGGACACAATGAAGAATTTTTGGAGTAATCCATGACTACCATTTATCATGTGAAGGACATATATTGGGATATGGACCGGTATTTTCTGGTCAATTCTGTCAGGGAACGCAACAGTTTGGCGCTACAACTGTTACGGGAACGCCATGAATTAGGTGCGTACAGTACAGCATCAGAGTTGAAAGAAGATTTGAACAATCGAATCAATGATTTGAACAATGAAAATCCGTTTCTCACTTTGACTGATGAAGAGCTGAACACACTACCTGAGCCAATCAAATTGGAGGCTCAAAAAGCACAAGAGTCAAGAATCATGATGGAAGAGAAACTTCGTCATGATATGGCTCCGAAATTGTGGGTTGCAGAACAGTTGGAGAAACTGTTGTTGATGAAACCCAATGAAGCGGTGGAAGCAACAATCAGAACACGACATGGGGTAGAGTATTTGGTATGGAGACTGTTCTTGCGTACCAACACAGATGAAGAATACTCTTTAGAGATGTTTGAGCCAGAATCCATTACTATGACCTGAATATTGTTGGATTTTGGTACGTCAAATTGTGCTGTAAATCGCTTTCTGTAACGCCCCTTGAATAGCTCAGATTCTACCAAGCCTATTCGGGGGCGTTTTTCATGTTTTCAAGAAGTTTTACGTGAAATGCTTCTTCGTGATACTTGCATCAGGAAGCAACAAAATCTCGCTCAAAACGTTTCTGAGTACGTCATGAATATATGGTGTAAAAGCAAACAGAACTTGAATATTACCCCAACTTAAAATTTCAGTAGTTTCATGTATAGTTGTTTACTTGATTGTCCTTATCATCTTTCACTTTGATACGCAGAGCCTAATGCAAGGTACCACTACTACTTGAGGTGATGTGTAAACACTTGTTGATAGTTGATTATTCGTATGTGTTGCGCTAATCTGTATATGAACAAAATTTGGAGAGGAAAGGGTGCAGTGTGAGCACGTATCGTTCAGTTGGTGTGGTAATTCCTGTCGTAACAAGCGCCTACCGATACAATGATGGAGAACCAGCAGAAATCAGCGTGTTCAGATATCTGGATGGTAATTTGGGCTTGGCTGTAGAAGATGAATATATACCAACTTCTGTTAGTGTCAACCTGCTACCTAATGTTGACATTGGTCCTAATCAGGTGTTCATCAAAGATTATGGAGAAGGTGCGGGGGTCACTGACTGTTTAGTTGCTTCAGGGGTAGCGGAAATTATCAGGCCTGTTACCATTGGTTTTGGTACAGGATATCAAGTAAGACTGTTGTTTGACGCAGAAACAGTGTATCCAAGGCCAGATAACACTTAAGACGCATTCTTATACAAGTTTAGCAGTAATCTGTTGGTTCACATTCCATCATACTGGCCTTAACAAGCGCGATGGAATGTGAACCATTGTTGTTTCTTCAACCACTACTAGTATGATGTTCCAATTGTGTAATGTATGTTTAGTATACTTGTTACCAAAAACAAACAAAGGAAGAGAACATATTCATGGTGATGGTTGATAGTCATGATGCAACATATTTTCAGCGGATGGAAGCATCATTAGGAGATAAACAGCATATTTTGAATTGGCTGGTACCTGGTTCAGTTCTGGATGTTGGAGCAGGTAGCGGCAAACTGTCACACATCATGGCAAATCATGGATATGAAACCTATGCTTTGGATGCATCCCCATCATCACAAACGCGTATTCAACAGTATGACAATATTCACGGGGTATTGGGACATGTAGCTGAATTGGATTCATTGTTTCCTGAAAGCAGTTTTGACAATGTTGTATGTTCCTCAATAATGCATGAAGTGTATTCATATGGGGAAGCGTCTTGTGTTCCTGGTGATTTGATTGACGTGAACAACGTATTGATTAGTTTTCGTCGATTACTTCGTCCAGGAGGTCGTCTTGTCATACGTGACGGTATCAAACCCTCCAATTGGTCTGATTCAGTAATGGTGCAATTCCTGCAATCTGATGGAGATGACTTTGTGCGTTACTATGCTGACAATTCGCCTTTCTGGTCTGATTCATTCAGTTCATGGACCGTAAACTTGCAGCAAACCAGCCCAAACAATTGGATTGGCAATCTGGGGTCTGCAATGGAAATAGTGTACACATATACATGGGGGCCAGAATCAGCAATCCGTAAAGTGCAGGAAATGTATGGAATATTGACTGAGCCGGATTATCTCGCATTATTGTCACAACATGGGTTCACCATATTGCATCATGAGCAGTATGTTCAATCAGGCTATATAGAACACCTGAAATCCAAAGTACGTATCATGTCTTCAGATGGAACAGTTATTTGGCCTTCAAGCAATGCTCTTCTAGTGGTTGAATCCCCATAGTGTAAGAAAATATTATCGGCCAGTTTTCTGTATGTTTTTCATAAGTATTTGGAATGAGCTGTAATGAGGTCAGTTGGTTTCATTCATCATGTAAACAAATTCTGTATATAGTTGTGATTGATTTTGGAAACATATTTGATAGCGTAGGAATGAATAATTCTGGGATATTGATAAAGCAGTCCTAATATTCAGGCCTGTAATATTCAGTACTGAACGATTAACAAGGAGCACAAATCATGCAGTTGGCGGAAAGTTTGGCCTGGATATTTGGTTTGATTATTTTCTTGGTCATATTGGTCATATCCATTGGTCTTCATGAAGCAGGTCATATGGTTGTTGCCAAAGCTGTGAAATTACATGTGCCGAAATTTTTCGTCGGATTCGGTCCCACAATATTCTCCCGTAAACACAAAAACACAGAATATGGGGTCAAAGCTATTCCATTGGGCGGATTCGTGCTGATTGAAGATGACAAAACACCCAAACCAGATACATCTGTTTATGATGACATATTGGCCCAATCCAACATTGATGATGAGACAAGAGAAAAGACAGAAAAGGAACGTCAAAAACTCTTGGATGATTATGAAGCTCGAAAGAACTTGTTGTCTCATGTGTCACCTTGGAAACGTATTCTGGTTTTCATGGCGGGGCCTGTGGTGAACCTGATTCTGGGTGCAGCAATCCTAATAACCATATTGATGGCATTTCCCAGCAATTTCATCAGTAATCGAATTGATACAGTAAACAGTTGTGAACAAATAAAAGCAGGGGAATCATGTGGTGCGGAACGAGGAGGATTACAACCAGGGGACAACATTGTTAGCATTAATGGGACCCCTGTGGAAAACAGTCGCCAAATCAGTCCGCTGCTTGCAAATCAAAACCAAGTGTCTGTTGTGGTGGAACGTAACGGTTCACAACAGACTTTTACAGTACCAGTAACCAACGGAAAAATTGGTATCAATCTTGCAAGTGTGGAACGAACTGCAACTTTTGGTGAATCTGTTGAAGCTATGAAAAACTTGTTTGTGCTCAACACGGAATCATTGGCAAAACTACCATCCAAAATTCCTGGCCTGGTGAATAATATTCTGGGTACAACAGAACGGGATGCAGAAGCTCCATCGTCTATTGTGGCAGTGGGGAAAACATATGGTGACACTACTGCATCCACACGATTGACTGATGGTAACAAATTCAAGATGATGCTCATGTATTCTGGATTGTTGAACATCGGATTGGGTTTCATCAACTTGTTTCTTCCATTGATGCCGTTGGATGGTGGACGCATCTTCATGGCGTTGCTGGATAGTGTGAAAATGGGGTTCAGTAAATTGACTCGTCGTATCTATCGTCCTATCGGTCCACGCGGGATGGGCGCCATGTCAATTATTACTGGAGTTCCTGTGCTGATTTTCATGAGTCTTATCATCATCTCGGACCTTGCCAACATTTTCAGAGGGGTTTTGTAACATATACAACAACCTCAATGGATACATACTTTGATTCTTAATTGAAACACTGTCACTCTATCTCCAACAGAACGAACAGTGTTAACAGGATGAAGTGGTTGGGGTGTTCTGGTGCCCTTGGTTCCTTCATTGGTTAAACTACTGAGAGATTCAGACGAAAGGTATGTAATGGTCAAGTTGGTGTATTTTTCATCCGTCACAGAAAACACTAAACGGTTTGTGGAGAAATTGGGTTTTCCAAGTGAGAGAATCCCGTTGAGGGCAAAAGACCCTTTTCTGCATGTTAATGAGGAATATGTATTGGTGGTTCCTACCTATGGTGGCGGGGAAGTAAAAGGAGCAGTTCCCAAACAAGTGATTAAGTTTCTCAATGATGTTGACAATCGTTCACATTGTTTGGGTGTGATTACAGCTGGAAATGTTAACTTTGGTACTGCTTTTGGATTGGCTGGTAAAATCATCAGCCGTAAACTTCAAATTCCTCTGTTGTACTCATTTGAATTGTTGGGTACCCCTGACGATGTGGACAGAGTCCGTAACGGTTTGATGAAACTCTGGGAACACAAAGACTCGACCGGTATCGCTTCCACAAACCAATAACATTGATTTTACTGGCGTTTTGGTAAGACTATGGTTTCTGTTTCCATGGTTTTCAAATATTGTTGTTATTTTAGCATAAACATTTTTGAAGAATGATTTGACTTGTTTGGACGCGGTTGTCTATTATGGTGATTGTAGATAATTTAATCAGTCTCGCCTACCTGCCACGAACTGATGAAACTACATGTTTGTTATTAGTTCCTAGTTCAGAGGAGACCGATTATGAGTGTTTTGTTGGACCATCCAATTTGTGAGTCTGACATCAAAGATTCAACAACCATTGATGATGACTATAATGATGCTACGATTCAATCAATCTGGGAGAGAGCGACCATTGCAGGCATCGCCAAACGTCTTGGGTCGCTTGGGACGAATCCAACTCGCTCAGAGACCAAAACCCTGGCCAACACTTTGGAAAAAGCGCTTGAACAGCTGATTCAAAGTGGAAACGGTCAGGGTTTGAATTATTTATCATTGTTGCAGATGTCCCGGCAAGTCAAATGGCTCCAAAATTATGAACGTTATGGAGACACAGTAAGCTTGATGTGTTTAGAGCACTCTTTAGACTCATGAACAAAACACGTTAACAGTTAATTAGTAGTTTTTAGAACATCATCTGATTCAGTCATCAGTTAAAAATATGTAGTATATTAAGTTATTAGGATATGTTTCCATTGTGTAATCAATTATCAATAATAAACCATGATTATAATGAGTGGAAACATATCTTTTTAATCCTTTATGTGTTTGAATGCTTGAAATCGTTGGATTGTCAAAAACAATAGATGTTTAGAATCTGAGTCATGCAAATTTGTTTCACCAATACTATAATTTCATGATAAACAATGGTGAGTATTTTGGAAACAGAGTATGTTCTTTATGATGTCCTGAGCGGCCTACAACAGATTGTATGCTATTGTTGATGATGAAACCAATATTGCTTCAGAAAGGAATTCCTCCATATGTCTAGTTCAATGCGTAACCCAGTAGAAATCCGTGACCGTGGGCTGATACGCAGAATTATTCTGGGGACTGGAGTAGCGGTAATCTATGCTTACATGGGGAAACACCCTCGCCGCTTCCTGGCTCACAAGAAAACAGATTCCAGTGACTTGGTACGCTTGTTCAGTATTCACAATGGTGGTTTGTTGGAGGATGATGGTTTACTAGAACCCATCATTGATGAATTATTGGAATACATTGATGTCATGGGGACAATTAGAATGCCAAACCCGGGAGTAACTCATCGGGTCCAAACCCCATACAGGGAACTTCAGTATTTTCCACATTGTAAAGAAACACTTGAATGGATACTTTTGCAATCATTCGAACCGGGTGTCAAATGGTGTGCTATTGCCAGTTTCCTGTGTTTTCTGTCAGCAAAGGAGAATGTTTCCAATGATGTCAAAAATTTGGTGTTGGAAGCTGCTGAAACTCATCCAATAGCACCCAATGTGTCTCAATTGGATTTTGACGCCGCTTTTGGGTATTTGTTCCCAACTTTTCCCTTGTGTCCTAGTATTCGTGCAGGAGGCACCAATTTCCCATTTATACGGGAAGCGCGTTTGATTATGAACAGTTTGGTGGCTTTTTTCAATGGAGAAAATGGAAAAACTGCTCCCAATGCATTTGACCAAAAACTGCCATTGTCTTCACTTCTCGGGTTTTCGCCTGAGATGAGGGAAGAGATTAGGAATTTAGTGGTTAATTGGACCAGCTATCTGTGGGATGATGCCAATAACAATAAACATCTTCCTGTATCTGGTTTGTCTGCGGCTCCCATGGCCATTGAGGATGCGTTGATTGTGTTCCAAAATATCCTAGAACATGACCCTATTGAAGTGGGAGAGTTTCTAGAAAGCAGATTGCGAAAAGGCATCCGTCCAGCCAAACTAACCGATAAGGTGGTATTGTCCACTGTTGTGGAACGTATTGCCACTGCTTCTGAACAGGAACAATTAGTAGCATTGGCAAATAAAATAGTGGATAAAGTGGACATTTTCAATCCTTCTAACATATCTTGGATGTTGTTTAATTCTTTCCCCGTTTATAAGGCGTTTCTGGAATGGGACGAGAAAGATTTTGAGGCATTGCTAAAAGATTTACCGGAAGTCCTCCCAGCTGAAGGGGACCACTACAATCAACTATATGCTTACAAACGGTTCACAGGACCTGAGATTAAAGAGGTTTTGGAATTGTATCGTGAAACAAAACTGCCATTGTCTTTACTAATGCATATGGAAGGTCTTGATGTGTCGTCACCAGATGATGAATTGTGATTGGGTGTAAGACATCTTCAGACAAAACATCAATCTTGCTTCAGTGGTGTTTCGTTAAAATACTCGATGAAACATATGGAGGATTGAGTGATAGACACAATAATCGTTGGTTCTGGACCTGCTGGTTTGTCCGCAGCGTTGTACACCAGTCGTGCAGGATTGAAAACTGTGGTTTTGACAGGTGAAACACAAGGTGGATTACTACTTTCCACAGAGGAGATAGACAATTACCTTGGAATGCCGGATTGTACAGGAAGTGCACTGGCCGATGCGTTTCTATCACATGCAGAAAAATTTGGAGCACAATTATTACATGAAACAGTTGACACCATTGAAACACACAATAATGGGTTTATGATTCAATTGGTTTCTGGTGAAAAGATGTTCTCCAAATCTGTTGTTTTCGCTACTGGCTCCACCCCACGGAAATTAGGTGTACCAGGGGAACAGCTTGATGGCGTTTCTTATTGTGCCACATGCGATGGTTTGTTTTTTGAGGATGAACATGTAGCAGTCGTTGGAGGTGGAGAAACAGCTGTAGAGGATGCATTATACCTTGCACAAGTAGCATCATCAGTTCATGTGTTGGTGCGAAGTTCAAAATGGCGAGCTACTGAACCCGCAGTGCAAAAACTGTTGACACATCCTCGAATCACAGTATCCATGGAATCATCCATTGTCTCTATTGATGGCACTGACTCGGTGAAATCAGTACAACTTGATGATGGCCGGCAATTATTGGTTACTGGGGTTTTTATGGCTATTGGACAGGAACCGAATTCTAGTGTTGCAAAACCCCACGTAACTTTGTTTGCGGATGGATTTATTCAATGTTCAAATGTTCCTGGGTTTTTTGTAGCTGGGGATGTTACCAAACCGGAACATCGTCAAGTTGCCATTGCAGTGGGTGATGGGGCACGAGCTGGTATTGATGCCACACGATTTATGCTCCAAAAATGATTACAATTATGCTTGGTTTGTTTTTAGAGATTAGTGATAATACCTCATTATGTGTGGAGGAGTATCATGAGCAGCAAGTTTCACATAACAGATGATGGACCCAAACCATGTACAGCACAACCAGGGAATTGTCCGGTAACAAAAGAAACTGGTGGAGAGCATTACAACAGTTTTGGTGATGCTCAAATAGCGTATGAAGACTCCATGAACGCTCAGATGATAACGGCTTTGTCAAAACGTGGAACGGTTGATGATTTCTACACAAGGTCACGTTTTAGCATTGCAGCTGACAAACTGGAACAAGCCGAAAAATCAATTGCTCAAGCCAACCGTAGACTTGAAAAAGCAGGCATTGATGAACGATTCGAGATGGCTGTTAAAGAACGTTTTGTGCCACGTTCTGAAATGCGTGATGGGGTTCTGGTTGAATGGGCAGATGTTTATTATGACATTGAATTGAGTGAACCAAAAATCTCTTACAATGGATACACATTCTTGGCTGTAATGGACAAGGAACAGGGTGGTTTCATAACACGTACTGCTGAAGGTGTCGAATTGGGTGGTTGGCGTCCTGAATCCATGTATTGTGAACATTGTGGGCAGAGACGGTCCCGTGCTAAAACCTATCTCATTGAAGATGAAGAAGGTAACCGTAAACAAATTGGTTCAACTTGCGTGGAAGCATATTTAGGGCTCAAACCAAAAGGATTGTGGGCACTTGAGTATGACGATTTGGACGAACTCAAAAATCCTGGAAAGTCTGAAGGTTTTGGTCCTTATAGCGCTCGGAATGTGGACCAGACTCTAGCTTTTGCATTGGCTGTTTCTGATGGTGGAAACAACTTCATTCCACGTTCCTGGGGTTATGGGTCGGCTACTGTGGATGATGTGGACAACGCAATTTTTGGTGGTAAACAAGTGGATTCAGAATGGCGAAATGAAATGGCTGACAAAGCCGCAGGGTATATCCAAAGTGGGCAAGTTGCTGCATTGAAATCACTCATCAACAAAATGGATGATTCAAATGATTACGTGAACAATCTGAAAACTGCGATAGCCAGTGACTATGTTTCCCCTAAAACAGTTGCTTTGCTTGTTTCAGGGGTGGCCAGTATCAAACGTGAGAAAAACAGATTACGACGGGAAGCGGAGAAAGCTGCACGAGAAAAAGCCAAAGAAGAACGTGCAGCATTGTTCAAGTCGGGTTATGTGGGGCAAGTAGGAGACAAGATTCCGAAAGGTACTAAATACAACCTAGTGGATAGTACCCCATATCAAACACGTGATTATCGCGGTTACGAAATCATCAAATACCGTATAACCATGGTAGATGATGATGGGCACCAAATTGTTTACTTCTCACCAAAACCTGTAACATCTGATGAAGACGGAAATGTCACTATTTCATCTGCAACCATCAAAAAACACTCCACTTACGAAGAACAGGACCAAACAATTCTGTCACGAGTTTTCTGGGTCAAACCTAAGAAGAAGTAAGACCAAAACTATCTAAACCCAACAAACAGGGCGGATGGGGGCTTTAATCAGTTCTTATCTGCCCTGTACTGATTTGTATACAATGTTTACAAGACTTGGGCACACATATTGGTTACACGACAAGGTGAAACATGTGACAAATTGAATCAACCAAGGAGGTTTCAATATGAGTAAATATGTTTTACATCCTCATGGGCATATTCATCCAGTTCCATGGTCAGGGGAGAATGGTTTATACCAACGATTCAATGATTATGAGACGGCATTGATGGCAGCTGACAGCATCATCATGAACAATTATGGGGTGTCTGTGATGAAAGATTTGCAGAGAACATCGCCTGTTCCTCCATCCATGAGATTTGAAACTCTCAGTAAAAGTGTGTATACAATATGTCCTTTACCTGAATCCAATCATTGGGTGGTGCAACAAGAGCAATCCAATGGTCAGTATCATTTGTATGTCAACATGGTACTGGTCAATTTGCAAACAAGAGAAAAAGCGCTGTTCGCTCATCCAGGAAATACAGTAACAGATGATTTTTTTACTGATGACCAGCCCTGTGACTTATATTGTGGGAAACAATGGTACTTCAGAAATGGATACAGACGTTTTCATGCTTTGACTGTTGGGTTGTGACAAATTCAAACAATTATCACAACTGGAATGATTCCTTCATTTTCTCATGTTTCTTGTAGCACAAAAACAAACTTGAATGAATACAAGAGGACGACGATTCGCAGTTGGAATAAGTTGGCTGGTATGAAACAACGTATGTTTTGCTTTCGTTATGTCATTACAGGTTTGGTCCATGGTTTTGATTCCATTGTGTCAAAATGTCATCATATGATGCTGTGGTGATGAAATGTTGACAATTGAATCTTCATTCATTATTTGTGGTTAATGCCATTCAAGGATGATGACAGTTTAACACAACATGGCGAAACAAGATGTGTGAACGGAACGAAGCTGATGATGAACATTGTGTACAATCATCAGCTTCGTCATTACTTGTAGTTCTATGTATTTGACAAATAAAATGGAGTTTGCTAGTGTAATTTTGAGGTTTCTATGATTCCTCATAAATATGCAACCAAATAAGAGGAGAATACCTTATGACGACCACGATTCTGGACACAGCTTTATCTCCAGGTAGTTATAAGGTTCTATATGTTTACACAATCAACGACCGAGACCATCAAGGACGGTTGAAGATTGGGGATGCGACTTACCACACCTCTAAAACATTGGAAGAGATTCGAGCTGAAGCCACAGTGGTTGATGAGGATTTGATTTCGTCCCCTGAAATTGAATCCGCAGCCCGAGCGCGTATTGATGAGCAGACAAAAACGGCTGACGTCAAATATGAACTGCTTTTTACGGCACTCAGTATTCGCTCCAGTTCAGTTCCAGGACGTTATGAAGCGTTCAGGGATTACCAAGTGCATGAAGTTTTGTTGCGGTCAGGGTTTTCAAAACGATTCATCCGTCAAGACAAGAACGCGGGAGAGTGGTTTGAGGTTTCTCTGAACAATGCCATTGAAGCATTCAAAGCGGTACAGGGTCGCAAATCATTCATTGACAACATGGATGAGAAGCCCCTACAAATCGTTTTACGTCCAGAACAGAAACGAGCAGTGGCAGAAACATTGCAAGTATTTCGGTCAGGTACGGTAGAACACCCCAAAAAGTTCCTGTGGAATGCCATCATGCGTTTCGGGAAGACGCTTACATCCTACAGTTTGGTGCAATCCATGCCAGATGTAAGCAAAGTTCTCATCATCACTCATCGTCCTGTGGTTGCAGCTGGATGGAGTGAAGATTTCCGTAAAATGTATGGGGCTAAATCTGATTGGCAGTTTGGTGCTAAACAAAATCTGTACGGGGTTTCATGGGATTCACTGGACCGCGAAAAACCATTCTACTATTTTGCATCTATCCAAGACCTTCGGGGGTCGTTTGGAGTCAATGATGAAGCAAACAAGGATTCTGTTGAAATAGAGAACGTTTTTGAAAAGAACGCTGAACTGTTCTCAACACAATTTGATTTGATTATTGTGGACGAGGGTCATGAGGGAACAAAAACTCCAATTGCGGAACGTTTGGCGAACAACTTACAGGGGCGTTACTGGTTGTATTTATCAGGAACGCCTTTCAACATCATTGATGAATTTGGTGATAGCGTTTTCAACTGGGATTACATTGACGAACAGCGTGCCTCAGAGCGTTGGGAATTGGCTCGTAAACAATGGGACGAACTGGGAGAACAAGCCCCTGTTCCATACCCGGGAGAAGTAAACCCATATGGAATGCTACCACGAATTGAAATTCGCCACTATGACATTCTGGATACTCTCAAAAACCCAGATGTAGCCGATGCGTTCGAAAATGGCAAAATCAACTTCAGTTTTGCAAAGTTTTTTGAAATAGACAAAAACCGTTCAGTTCAAGGACGAGTATATGACAGTTTTACTCCGTTCAAGGACCCGCGAGATGTGGCAAAACTGTTGAACCTCATATTTTACAATGATGAGTATGAAGATGACCATAAATTGTTTCCTTTCAGTCGGAACAATTCGAAAGTGGATTTTGCTCATACGTTTTGGATGTTGCCATCAGTGGATGCCTGTGTGGCATTGCATGAAATGTTAGCAGCACAACATCCAGAATTTGCTGTGGTGAATGCAACAGGTGACAATGATGGTGGAGACGCTTTGTTGGCAGTTAAAGAAGCGATTCGCAAAAATGAACGCACTATCACATTGTCCGCGCAAAAACTGACTACTGGAACCACTGTACCTGAGTGGACGGCTGTTTTCATGCTCAGCAACATGGCTTCACCTCTCCAGTACATGCAAACCATTTTCCGGGTCAAATCAGTTGGCAGTTTGGCTGATGGGCGTCAGAAAGAGGTTGGGTATGTTTTCGACTTCGCACCAGACCGTTCATTGAGGATGTTGGAGAAAACTGCCGCCAGTATCGCACAGAAGAACAGGAACAAAGATGACGGAGAATCATCTGTGTTGGGTGACATGTTGACATATATGCCCATCATCTCCTATGACGGTGCACGATTTGTGAAACATGATGTTGACAGTTTGCTGCAAGAACTACGTCGTGTATTCATTGTTGAAACTGTTTCTTCTGGTTTTACACATCGGAAATTGTTTGACCTGAATATTCATGACATAACCAAAGAGCAAGCCAAAGAACTGGAAGACATTCGTCAAGCATTGAATGTCAACAGTTCCAAAAAGGAAATCAGTATTGCAGCGTCCAAACTGACACGTAAAGGAAAACGGATTCTACTATTGGAAGGTGATGAATCTGTTACCAGTGCAGATGTGAACAATGCATATGAGAGCAAAGCTGAAGACCAGCAAAATGCGCAATTGATTTTGGAAACTCTTCGTACTGTTGCTTCGCGGCTTCCTTTGCTCATTTTTGCCAGTGAAGCTAAAGAGCCTCTTACAGTTGACAATTTTGCTACCCATATTGATGATGCTTCATGGGACGAGTTCATGCCTCAAGAGTTTACTCGAAACATGTGGGATGTGGTGAAGACATATTTTGATGTTGATGTTTTCAATGGGGCTTGTGCGAAGATGAGAGAACAGGTGTTGGATTTGGATGCTTGTGACCCACTGGAACGAGCAGCACATTTGACACAGTTGTTTACCAGTTTCCGTAATCCTGACCGTGAAACTGTACTGACTCCATGGGCTGTTGTGAATAGGCACATGGGGAATGCTTTCAACGGGATTCGGTTTGTTGATGATATAGGCAACTGGTACTGCTCTGACGGTAATACGCACTCCTGGGATGATGTGGTTTCTAGTCAAGGGATGTTGAAACCAGAACCACAATGGAATCATACAGGGGACGACGAATACGATGTTTTGTGGGGACAGGACAACACCACATTCTTTGACCCAAGCTCCAAAACTGGCCTTTATCCGTTGTATGCCGCTTTGAACATGTTTATGCATGAAATTCAGAAATCAGGTAAAACAGTTCGTGACATGGATTCCATTGCTCAACGCAAACTTTGGAAACAGATTGTTGAGAACAGGGTTTTCGTGAATTGTCGTAGTCAACAGGGTAGAGCCATAGCGCAATGTGTATTGGCAGGGTATAAAGATTATGACCTGAATATTACAGTAGTGGATATGGTGGAGATTCAACGTTCATTGAGGGGTGCTGAAGTATCAACCAATACAGGTGTTAAACGCAAATTGTCTGAAGAAGAAGTGAGGCGTTTGATGGCATGGGTGTTGAAACCAAGTCAAGGAGCTACAGTATGAACACTTTGACGGTTGAGGAGAAAGCTACTCTACTGCTGAACGGGCAGATTGAAGAAGCTCTGAAACTCATGGAAAATGACAACAGCGCTGATTACACTTTTGTGGCGAGCAACCCACCATATCAATATTCAACTGGTACCCCAACAACATCAGGTCGGGACAGTAATGTGGTCAGTGTTTTCCCGTGTTTTTATGATTTGGTGGCTGATGTGAGCATTCATGGTTCAGTAATTATTCCTGGGGGGCGTTGGATGCAGCGTGCTAAAGGATATGATGGTGTTGCCAATCGCATTTTTTCATCAGCTATCAGTATTGACTGGTTTCCTCATGGTGAAGAAAGCTCTGTGGTCCCATTGTTTCCAGGTGTGGCGATTCCGGATGGGGTCGCTGTTGTCACTGTGAACAATAACAATGAAACATCAAATCATTTAGAACTTAACGGAATCGCTGTCAATCGTCCCAAACACAAAGAGATTCTGCCATTGAGCCGGGATGCTGTGAATATTGTGGAAACAATTTTTGCACAAGGTTACAACAGTTTGAATATGCTACGTTGTAAAGTGAATGCGTTTGGTCTTCCCACTAATTGGGTGGAGCAAAATCCTGATGCAGTGAGAAATATACATGAAGGGTCTGGTCGTTTCATTCGTCCAGTTCGTGCTTACTTGGGAAACAATATTCCAGGTAAACAGAAACGGGTTCAGGAGTATTGGATTGATGGTTCTCTCTTGGATTGGACCTCAGAAAAAACCCAGTTGATGGAATCATGGAAAGTTCTATCTTCTCAAGGACAGATAAGTAAACGTCCTGCCACTTCCAGTTATCGTGTTGTTGACAATGAGCATATTGTTGGCGCTTCTTGGCTCATGGTGGGGACTTTTGCGACCGAGGAAGAAGCAAACAATTACAAAGCTTATATTGACACTGATTTTGTAAGGTATTTGTTGGAGGAAAGTCGTGGCGGAAAATCAGCTCGTTGGGGTGTTTTTGTTCCGGACCTGGGTGATTATTCCAGCAACAATCCACACATTCGTTGGAACCGCCCATTGGAACCACAATTGTACAAAATGTTTGGATTGACTCAGGAACAAATTGCAACCATTACTGATACCGCCAGGAAGTTGACTGGTTCTTGGCGTTCTTCAAAACGATGACCCAATAATCAACAAATTGTAGGATATCCTTAAGCAGTTTAAAAGATATGTTAAAGACAAATTGTTTATGATGAAATGAATCTATTTATCGAATCATCATAAACCAATATTGAATACTTGTGGTTCTTCTGCTTGATGCCAGAAAATCTATGTGTTGAAAGATTTAACTGTAATCATTACTTTTACGGAAATGGAGAAAGCCATGATTGATTTCAAAAATTCCTCATTGGTAAAACTGGGTCCGGTCAACCCTGTTGAAGTTCAAGCAAACATTCAACCTTTGCTGGTCAATCATGAAACCATTATGATTGCTGCTAAAGGAATAAGAGATTATGTGGTTTTTACCAATCGTCGTGTTATTGTTGTGAATGTTCAAGGCATGACGGGCACCAAGAAAGCATTCGCGTCATTACCGTACAAAAAACTGCAAGCTTGGTCCATTGAAACGGCAGGAACAGTCGATTTGGACAGCGAAGTGGATTTATGGTACAGCAGTGTAGGACAAGTTCACCTAGAATTTAGTCGTGGATTTGATATAGTAGCGGTTTCTCGTTTGCTAGCCGAAGCATCATTGTAATCTGCATATTTAGAACAATCATATGTGAAAAGAAGGGAACATGTTTTATGCTGAAACGAATTGTGACAGGATTGATTGGTTTGTGTTGTTTGATAGGAGTGGGTGGTTGTTCTTCCAGCGCAGAGTCATCATCGCCTGAACCAACTCCATCATATGGGACAGAATCATCATCTCCGAAACCATCTGAGGAAACCATTGCCACTTTGATGAAACGTTCTTGCAAAATGCGAGGTGATGTTGTTTATTGTGATGAGGAATCTGTGGCTTTGTACAGTGACGGTAGTACATCCAAGGGGGCTACAGTAGATTTGGATTTGGTTGGGCAATACCGAGAAGCCGTGCGTGATAGCAAAATACCAACTGCTGTTTCGCTCCCACCTACTAAAACTAATTGTACGGGACAGGAAGACATGGGTGTTGTCGTTTCTGAATGGGGCTCCAAAAAGATTTTCTTCTGTGAATATGACAACATTGAAGACGACCCACTCTATTCAACCATACAAGTGATGTGGAAAACAATTGGTTGATTGTACAAACAGAAGATATAAAGGATTGTCATTATTCAACAAGTAAAGCAATCAAAATATTGTTATTAGCAGGACTAAGACGATTTCATGGTTCACAATGTATATTTTGGTTGCTGGAGGGTTTTCTTCCAAAGCCATAATCGCTTTCTGTAACGCTTCTTGAATAGGTTAGATTGTACCTAGCTTATTCAGGGGCGTTTTTCGTGTTTTCAG
>ERZ773005.65-NODE-65-length-99728-cov-8.434069_pt1 | contig 99728 bp, 96 predicted proteins | sample MGYA00580666_ERZ773005 | MGnify/ENA primary metagenome ERZ773005 (study PRJEB29015, sample SAMEA2737999) | human oral metagenome | biome: human oral; feature: human-associated habitat; material: dental | place: China | collected 2061 ...
TGTATAAGTCCTTTACAGGACTTACTATTATTTGTAAACAAATAATAGTTGAGATCTTTCGACTTCGCTCAAGATGACGTGATAGGGGCATTTCTTTGCTAGTTGCTATGACGTGAAACTTTTTATTTGCTATAAAATTTTTTATAAGAATTTTTGAATTCTATTTACTTTTAATGTTAAGCTACAAATCGAAGATATTTCCAAACACGTCATTTCGACTGTAGATTTAGCGAAATGGATCTAGCCCTAACTTTGTTTACTTGTAAACAAAAGTAGGTCTGACGGGGTCGTTGTATCTTTAGATACAATTACTCTGGAAATCTCATACTTTTGCTTTAGCAAAAGTAAATGTATCGTAGATACATCGAAAAAAATTTATTAACTAAAAATTTTTTGGATAATTTCGTTGTAATTATATATAGCAGTTTTGTTTTTGTATAAGTCCTTTACAGGACTTACTATTATTTGTAAACAAATAATAGTTGAGATTTCTCCACTTCACTTCACTACGTTCCGTTTCGGTCGAAATGACGTGTTGGGGGTTTTTCTTTGCTGGGTGCTATGACGTGAAATATTTCGTTTCATATATGATGTTTAAATACTATATTATGAGATTTTAATTCTTTTCTATTATACTTACAAAGATAATTTAAAGTTTATTTACTGTTCACGTCTAGCTGCTAATCGAAGTTATTTCCTTAAACGTCATCTCGACCAGAGTTAGTCTAGCCCTAACTTTGTTTACTTGTAAACAAAAGTAGGGCTGACACAAAGATTGTCCGAATCTTTGATTTGGTAATAATCGACTGTGAAAATTTCATATCAAAAAATTAATAAAATTTGAAGTTTATTTATTACTAACGTTAAGCTACTAATCAAAGATATCTCTCAACACGTCATCTCGACCAACGTGGAGAGATCTCATACTTTTGCTTTAGCAAAAGTAAATGTATCGCAGATACATCAAATTAAAAATACTATAACCCAAATTATTTTTAATAAGCAAAAAGCAGGGGATTTCCCTGCTTTTTCGTCTTAGTTTGGGGGTATGTGATTGTTTAAGCATTAATAAAGTTTTCTAACTTTTCTTTTAATTCGTCAAATTCAAATCCACCTTTAATAGCAACCATTTCAAGAGTTGCAATATCTTTCATCATTGCAAATAATTCTGGATTATCAAGATTTGAATATTCTGGACTTAAAGTCTTTAAGAAGTTTTTAACTTCTGGATATTTTTCAACTAATTCACCAATTTTTGTACTTTTTTCTAATTTCATAGTATTTCTCCTTTTCTCTAATCAATTTAATAATTTTATATATGATTTATTATTTATGTTAATAATATTATAGCCTAATTTGTATTGAAAATCTGTTGCATTTGAAACAAAAGAAAAAATTTTTAAAATTTTTTACATAAAAAAAATTCCTATGAGTAAAACTCATAGGAATTGGTCGGGGTGAGAAGATTCGAACTCCCGGCCCCATGGTCCCAAACCACGTGCGCTACCAAACTGCGCTACACCCCGTTACGATTACCTACATATTATATAACTTTTATTATATTTTGTCAACACTTTTTTTGAAGTTTTTTCAATTGGCTAACTTATTCTTACAATTTATAATTGTTGTATATTGTTGCAAATTGTATTTATATTACAAAAAAATATTTTAATTTAGTTTAATATCACTTGACAACGCCAAAAAATATATGGTACAATCAAATCGAGGGGAGATGTTGTTATATGTAATTGTTCATTTAATATTAGGGGGATTATTATGAAATTAAAAAAATTTTTATTAGTAAGTTTTTTTTCATTGTCTGTTTTGTGGACTTTCAATTCGCATGCTTCTGAACTTGACGAGAATGTTCGTAATAGAACAAGTGAAGTAAGCGAGAAAGAAAAGTTGTTTTCAGAAGAACTAGATTTTGCAAAAAAAGCGGTGGTTAAGTTTTATAAAAATAAAGATCTTGGAGAAAATAATGAATTGGATTCATATTTTTCAAAAGATGTGCTTAAGTTAATTAACTATAGAGTTATGTATAATAATTACAAAGATAAGGAGTTGGATATATCCTATTCTAAATATAATGTTGTTGTTAAGCCTGTTGAAACTGAGAAATGGATAAAAAAAGGAAATTCTTTTAGTTTTAATTTACAGGTAATTACTAAATTTTATTATTCACAATCAGATGTGGAAAGTGAGAATTCTGTTGTGCTTGAATTTACTGTTACTAAAGATAGATATGGTAAATTAATAATAACAAGATGTTATCAAGGTCTCTATTCTGAGGTTGATGAATTAAAATATTATAATTTATTATCTAAAAATGCAGATGTTGATAAATGGCTAAGTAGTAATTTTGAAGAATCAAAGAAATATATAGAAAAATCAAAAAATGATAGAGAAGAAGATTATAGACAATACAAATCAGAAAAAGGTTGTAAAGATGAATCTGTTGAAAGATACTCTTCTTTTGATAGGCAATATATAACTGATTGGGCAAGAAATAATTTTTATAAAAGATATCCCTCAAGTAGTAGTTCGTACGTTCCCTATTATGATTTTTCAACAATCAGCGATAGTTATGATTGTACGAATTTTGTATCACATGCTCTTTTGACAGGAGGGTTTTCAATGAATGACTATGGGTATTCTGGAATACAAGGTAGTAACCAATGGTATTTTAGAAATATATTATAATGGCTCAGGTTGGGAATATAGTATAGTTGTTACAAAATTTAAAAATGGAAATGTATTAGTTACTGGAAGAACCGCACCCAACTGGTATAATAATAATGAAGATGCTAGGAGAATGGAAAATTATCAAAGATTATTGCATTTGGAAAACAGATAATACAATAAGAGTTATACCTTTTAACGACGCTTTGTATAGGGTAAAGCTTTGAGAAAATTGTTGTTTCGAAATAGAAAAAATTGGGAAGATATCATAAAATATTCTTCCCAATTTTAGTTTATAAACTTTTTTAAAATAGTAAATTTATTTATTTCTTTGATGTAAATTTTTTATATCTTGTTCTGTTGGTTTATCAAACAGAAAAGTTTTTACAACTGCAAAAGTTTCTCTTGCGTATGATGGAACAACTGCACCTGTTGGAGTTTTTGCAGGAACTGTCTTTGCTAAAATTCCAAATCTATAAAGAATAAGCTTTGCCCTAAATAGATGATAGTCTGATGAGATTACCATTATTTCTGATGGCTTTTTATCTAGCTTTTCTAATGCGAATTTTATATTCTCATAGGTATTTTTGCTATTTGTTTCAGCGATAAGTCTTTCTTTTGAAATTCCTTTTTCTATTAAATATCTTTGCATATATTCAGCTTGTGAAAGTTCATTATTATTTTCTTTTCCTCCACATAAAATAGCTTTTGTGTTTTTGTGTTTATTTAAGTATTCAACTGTAGTATCCAGTCTATTAATCAAAGTTTTTGAAAGTTTTCCATTGTTTGCTTTTGCTCCAAGCACTAATACATAATTTTCAAAAGTATCTATATCATTTTTTTTAGAATGATAAATTAATGATTGAATTAAGACAACTACACATAAGCATAAGAATATAATAAATTTAAAAAGTTTTTTCATAGTTACCTCCTATATGTGAGTTTCCAGTTGTTTAACAAATGCCTCCAGATAAGTCTCTTCTTCTTTTGAAAATCTATTAAAAATAGGGGAGTCTATATCTAAAACTCCAAAAATTTTATCATTTCTAAAGATTGGAATAACAATCTCTGAATTGCTCTTGCCGTCACAGGCAATATGCCCTTTGAAATTATGAACATTTTCAACATTCAAAGTCTTTTTAAGACTTGCACTTGTTCCACAAACACCTTCTCCATTTTGAATTCTAACGCAGGCAGGAAGTCCTTGAAAAGGTCCAAGAACTAGAGTATCTGTCTTTTCATCTAAAAGATAAAAGCCGACCCAATTTATTTTTTCTAAAAAGAAGTTTAAAAGAGCAGCTGCATTTGATAAATTAGCTATTGTATTTTCTTCGTTATTACATAATTCATATAAATCTTTTATTAAATAGGAGTATTGTTCTCCTAAATTTCCTTCGTATTTAATCGGATTAAACATAAAAATCTCCTTTATTAATATAATATTAACATAAAATTTTGTTAAATTCCAGTTTTCTGATAAATTTATTTGAACAAAAAAGCCGACTGCAAAAGTCAGCTTCTTGTTAAATTAAATCTGATAAATTATTCATATTAAATTCGTTTAATAAGTCTTTTATTCCCGTTTTTATTTCATCTCTTTCAAAATCATGTTCATTTAAAAATTTTGAGTCTTTTTCATTTAGATATGAATAAAAAAGGAGACCAATTAACAAGCTGTCTTGAGTTTTGTGTTTCAACATTTCAAATAGAGAATCTTCCGCTTCATTTATATTTCCAATGTCGATTTTTGATTTTAAATCTTTTAAAACTTCCTTACTTTCTTCTAATTTTAATAGTTTTTCAGGTGAAGAATTTTTATCAATTTTAAAGACAAATTCTAAAATCATACTTATCCATTCTTCAATTTTTCTCATTATATAATCATTTTTTAACATATTATCTCCTAATTAATTACTTCAAGATGGTATAACTGGAAGTAAGTATTTACCGGCTTTTCAATTTATGGGAAAAATTTCAATATTCAATATAGAGAAATTGATATTAAATTTCTAATAATCGTTACCGTAGTATTATATCAGTTAAAGATTAAATGAAATTAAAAAAATTATATTTATAAAGTGGTAAGTTTTTCTTTAGTTTCTTTAAAAATAGATTGAAAATCCAAGTAAAAATAAAGTTATAAGTATACTATTTGCTTTTTTAGAATTTAAAAAAGTTTTTTAAATTCCTCTTGTGCTAAAATAAGCTCGTGAGTCATTGCAGGATCGAAAGAAGTATGACCTGAAATAGGGAAAATCAATTTTGAATTATTTAGTTTTTCATGCAATAAATAAGCCCCAACAGGTCTGCAATCTACATCATATCTGCCATGAATAATTATTGTAGGAATATCTTTAATTTTTTCAACATTATCTAAAATGTAATTTTCTTCAAAGAAACAATGATTTACAAAGTAGTGGCATTCCATAATTGCCATTGAAATATCTTCGTCGGTGATTTCTTCTGAAATAACTCTCGGTTCAAGCGCAACTACTGAATTTTCAAACGCACTAAAAGATTTTCCGTATTTTTTCTTTGTTTCATAGCCATCTGAAGTTAAGTATTTGTAATAACTTTGAACATAATCTTTTCTCTCTTCTTCGTTAAAAGGAGATTTAAAGATTTCAAAGGCTTCAGGGAAAAACATTCCTGCTCCACCTTGATACAACCACTTAATATCCTCATCTCTTCCCAAGAAAATTCCTCTAAGAATTAAACCTACAACACTTTGTGGATAATTTTCTGCATAGTATAAGGAGAGAGTAGTTCCCCAAGAACCACCATAAACAAGCCATTTATCTATCTTTAAATGTTCTCTTATCTTTTCCATATCCTTTGCAAGATTTTGTGTATTATTGTCTTTTAATTCCAAAAATGGTTTACTTTTACCGCAACCTCTTTGATCAATTGTTACTATTCTATAAAAAGATGGATCTAAAAATCTTTTAGATTTATCTCCACAACCGCAACCGGGTCCGCCGTGAACAAATACTACAGGCGCTCCATTTGGATTTCCTGATTGCTCGTAATAAACTTCGTGAACATCATCAACCTTTAAATGTCCAAAGTCGAATGATTCAAATTCGGGAAAAAGTGTTTTATATTCCATATTAACCTCCAAAATAATATATCTATTTAGTCTATACTATATTAAATAAGTTCATTTGTCAAGTTGTATTTTATAGTCAAAATATGGTAAAATCATTGAATGAGATATTAGGAGGTTTTATGATAGGAATAGTAGCTGCTTGCCTTACAACATTTGCCTTTGCACCGCAAGTTATAAAGGTAATAAAAGATAAAAATACACAATCTCTTTCACTAATTATGTGTATTATGCAAACAACGGGAATTTTCCTTTGGCTGGTTCATGGTTTGATGATAAAAGACTTTGCACTAATTTTTGCCAATAGCATTTCTTTTGTTCTAGTTTTAATTATACTTTTACATAAAATTAAATATAAATAGATTTATATATAAAAATATGATAAAATATAACTAGAGTAAAATTTACTTAATAATTTTTAAGGAGCGAAGATATGGATTTACAAAAATTTAACAGAATCAAAAACGATGAAGGTTTTATAGCAGCTTTGGATCAAAGTGGTGGAAGTACACCGAAAGCATTAAGATTATATGGTGTAAATGAAGATGCTTACTCAAACGAAGCTGAAATGTTTGATTTAATTCACGAAATGCGTACAAGAATTGTTACTTCAAAGGCTTTTACTAAAGAACGTATATTAGGAGCAATTTTATTTGAAATGACAATGGAAAGAAAAGTTAACGGTAAATTCACTCCGGACTATTTATGGAATGAAAAAGGCATTGTTTCATTTTTAAAAGTTGACAAGGGCTTAGCTGAAGAAAAGAACGGTGTTCAACTTATGAAAGAAATTCCTAACTTGGCTGAAACTGTAAAAAAAGGCGTTGAATATGGAGTTTTTGGAACAAAAATGCGTTCAGTAATTAAAAAAGCAAATGAAGAAGCTATCAAAGAAGTAGTAGCGCAACAATTTGATTTTGCAAAACAAATTATCGCAGGTGGACTTGTTCCAATTGTTGAACCAGAAGTTTATATAAATTCAGCAGAAAAGGAAAAATGCGAAGAAATTTTAAAAAGGGAAATATTAAAAGAACTTGATAAATTAGAAGAAGGACAAGAAGTAATGTTAAAACTTACATTACCAACTGTTCCTAACTTCTATAAAGAATTAGTTGACCATAAGAGAGTTGTTAGAGTTGTTGCTCTTTCAGGTGGTTACTCAAGAGAAGAATCAAATGAACTTCTTGCTAAAAACCACGGAGTTATAGCAAGTTTCTCAAGAGCTTTAACAGAAGGACTTAATGTAAATCAAACTGGGGAAGAATTTGACAAAATGTTGGACAGCTCAATTCAAAGCATATTCGAAGCATCAAGAAAATAATTTTTTAAAACAAAGGACTGTGAATCTAAATTCATAGTCTTTTTTTATTGTGAAACAACAAGGTTCCCGGGTACCCACCCGATGCAAAGCATCGTGGAAGGGTGGGGTTCTTATCGAATTAATTGAAATATTAGATTATATAATGTAAAATATAAATTAGTAAGGGTTTTGAATTTTATATTATAAAGGAGAGAATTTAAAATGAGAAAAATAAATTTTAGATATAACAAAAATAGTCCAACTTTGTTATATATTATGGTTATTATAGGAATAGTGACAGGAATTCTTCTTTGTTATGAGTTTCTTATTTATTTAGGATTTGCAAGTACAAATGAGCCACAATATTTTAAAGACCATCCTAAGCATGCAGTATATTTGATTTTTGGATTAATTCCGATTTCTATGTTAGTACCTACTTGGATTGTCTTTAAATTTTGGAGTAGAGAAGATGAAGATGCAGAGCTTGAACTATATGACGATTATGCAATTTTAAAGATGAAAAATGAAAAAATTAAAATCCAAAAAGGTGAATTGGAGATCAAATTTCCACAACCACAGGCGATTTTATATACGACATATATATTAAAATTACCTGACCAGAAAATTGTCTTTGTAGGCTCTTTAAAAGAAAAGAAAAAATCAAAGCTATCTCTAAACGTTGCAATAAAAGAGTTATCAGCTTATGAAAGTAAAAAATAATAGTAATTATGTATTTTACGAATTATTAATATTTAATTTGATGATAAATTATTTAAACAGTAGAAATTAAAAATCTACTGTTTTTTTTGTATTCTAGTTTGCTTTTTAAATTTTAATGTAGTATAATAAGTATGAAAAAACATACTTATTATATGGAGGAAAATATGAAGAGTAAAAAAGATAAAAAACTACATGCATGGACTGCGAAGGTAGGAACTAAAGGACAAATTGTTATTCCAAAAGAGGCAAGAGAAATTTTTTCTATAGAAACAGGAGATAATTTGCTAATACTTGGAGACGAAAGGAGAGGATTGGCAATTCTAAATGGAGATTCAGCAACAAAAATTTTGATGAGTATTCAAGGAGATTTAAGCGATGAAGATTAGAATATTAAAATTTATAGGGATATTGCTTTTAGTTATAGCTGTTTTTGTTGTAATCTATGCAATTTATAATCTAAATTATGACTATTCAGGTGAAAAGTTTAGGAAGAATAAGGCTTCAAGTTTAGGCTTAGAAGAAAAACAATTTAATTTAAAAAATGGAAATGTAATAAATTATGTTGAAGGGCCAAAGAATGGTCCGGCTATTCTATTATTGCATGGACAAATGGTAGATTGGAAGGATTATCGTACTGTATTTCCTGAATTAGTAAAAAAATATCATGTCTTTGCACTTGATTATTATGGACATGGAAAGTCAAGTAAAAATCCTGATTTATATAATATTGAAAGCATAGGTTCCGATATTGCATCATTTATTCAAGAAACAATTGGAGAAAAAACAATTATTTCAGGACATTCATCAGGTGCCTTAATTACTGCATATCTAGGTGCTAAATTTCCGCAAAATGTAAAAGCGATTATTTTAGAAGACGGACCATTTTTTGCAACGGAAAAAGGACGTGCTGAAAATACATTTTCTTATAAAACTTTCGAAAATATTCACAATTATTTAACTGAAAAACCTAATACTACTTATTTTGAACATTATCTAAAGAATGATCCGATGCGAAAACTGTTTAATGAGGGTGGAAAAGATAATTGGGATAAAATTGTGGCTAAACCTGCAATGAAAAGATTTCAAAAGAATAATACTAAAATACCGGTTATTTGGTATTATCCACCAAAGTTAGGAGTAAATACTTTACTTCAATTAACAGCTAATTTACAAGATAAAACAGGTGATTATGACTTAAGATTCGGAGATGCATTCTATGATTTCAGTTTCTTTAAGGGAATAAAACAAGAGGAATTGTTAAAAGAAATTACTGTTCCAACTTGTATATTACATGTAAAACCACCAAAAAATACAGCACCTTCATATTATAATGAAGAGGGGCTTCTGATTTCTGCAATGGATGAAAAAGATGCAAAGCGTGTTAAAGAATTGATTAAAGGTAGTACTTTAATTGAGGGATTCGATTCTATGCACGACATTCACGGGGATCAGCCAAAAGCATATTTGGAAAAAGTAGAAGAATTTTTAGATGATATAGAAAAGTAAAATTGGTAGATTAGAATTCATTGGAGGAATATATGATAGGCATTTATTTAAGTGGAACAGGAAACACAAAACATTGTGTTGAAAAACTTGTAAATTTGATAGATGATAAGTCAAAATGTGTTCCTTTAGAATTTCCACAGATTATAGATTTGTTAAAAAAAGAGGATGTAATTTTTTTAGGATATCCAACTCAATTTTCTAATGCTCCGTTTATGGTACGAGATTTTATTAAGAAAAATAGTTCTCTTTGGAAAGGAAAAAAAGTTTTTTGTGTAAATACAATGGGACTTTTCAGTGGAGATGGAACGGGATGTACTGCAAGAATTTTAAAAAAATATGGAGCAGAAATTCTGGGAGGCATACAGATAAAAATGCCTGACTCCGTTTGCGACAGTAAGCTGTTGAAAAAAGATATTGAAGAAAATAGGCAAATAGTAAAAAATGCAGATAAGCGATTAGAAGAAGTTGCAGAACAGATTAAAAATGGAAAATATCCAAGAGAAGGACTATCTTTCATATCACATTTGAAGGGACTTTTTGGTCAAAGATTATGGTTTTATCGTAAAACTATGGGATATACTGATAAATTAAAAATAAACGATGATTGTAATGGTTGTGGTTTATGTAGTAGGGTTTGTCCGATGAAAAATATCCGCATAAAAGATAAAAAGGCTGTTCCTAAAAACAAATGCACAATGTGTTATAGATGTATAAGTCTATGTCCACAAAAAGCAATTACTTTGCTTGGAGATAAGGTAATCGAACAGTCTAGGTTTGAAAAATATGTATAATAATGTGATGATAAATATAAAGGATTAAATAAGTTGAAATTGTAGGATAAAATTATGAAGATATTGGAAATTAGAAAAAACAAAAAGCAGTATATGGAGCTTCTGATTCTTGCTGATGAACAAGAAGATATGATTGACAAATATATTGATAGAGGAATAATGTTTATTTTAGAGGATAATGGTGTTAAATCTGAATGTGTAGTTACTGATGAGGGAAATGGAGTTCTTGAAATAAAAAATATTGCTACAAACCCTAACTTTCAAAGAATGGGTTACGGAAAAATTCTAATTGATTTTGTTGTTACTAAATATAAAAATCATTTTTCTACATTACAAGTTGGTACGGGAGATAGTCCTAAAACTATTGATTTTTATTTGAAATGTGGATTTTCTCGCTCCCATACTGTCAAAAATTTTTTTACGGAAAATTATAATCACCCAATATATGAAGACGGTATCCAATTGGTTGATATGATTTATTTGCGTAGAGATTTATAAATTTGAGTTTGTTTAAGTTAAAAACAGTAAGTTGGAAGGATTTACTGTTTTTTTTTATATTTGAAATATCAATAAATATAAGGTAAAATATAGAATAGTAAGGAAAATAGAATTTAAGGAGGTAGTTATGTGGTTAATAATTGGTATTGGAGCGATAATTTTTGCAATATTGAATATTGTATTTTCATTTAATAATAAAAATTCAAAATGGTTCGGGTTTATAAGTTTATCACTAACAGCATTGACTGTATGTGCATTTTATTCTGAAGTTTCAAGCTATGTCCTTAAAGAAGATTGGAGTGCACTTATGGATGTCGTTCCAACAGTTAGTAGGATATTATGGTTTTGCGTTTTTATGTCTATTTTAATAAATGCGATTCCACTTTTTAGAGATAAGAAATAGAAAAATAATTTAAACAGTAAGTCATTATGATTTACTGTTTTTTGTATTTGAAATGTTAATAAATATGATGTAAAATATAAATTAGCAAATAAAAGTGGAATTTAAGGAGGCAGATATGTGGTTAATAATAGCAATTGGAGGAATTATTTTTGCCTTAATAGGTCGTGTTAAGGAATTTCGAGATGAAAATTTCATAGTTTTTAAAAGGATAAGTTTGTTGATAACTGCATTATGCACTATTAATTTTATATATTCCGCTATAATTTATAATTCCTATTTTTCCAATACTAGTTGGAGGGTGTTTTTAGAGACAATGCCCGGAAATTCTAAAAATATATTAATTTGCATTGGTCTTTCTATTTATGTAAATTATATTCCGATGTCTATTTTTAAAAAATAATTAAAATAGAGTTAAAAAATTGATTAAAAGGGGGGAGACAATATTGGCTAGTTGGAGCGGTATAAGGAAAAAACTTGAAAAAGAATATCTTGCTGAAAGTCTTCAAGGACATATTCAATATTTTGCTACAACTTATAGCAAAAGTCCAGATCATGAGGGACGTGCAGCAATAAGATATGATGGGAAAGAAATTATCAAAGGTTGCTTTTGGAATAACTGGTTTAAAGCTGATTTATTTCCTAAAGATGAAAAATACGAAGAAAGAATGAAAAAAGAAAATGCATTTATGGACGATACAGCTTTAAAATTGGGAGTATTTGACCAACGTTGTTTTTATAAAGCCTTTGCAGAATTTGACAATCAAAGCATAGAAATAAGCCTAAAAAGTGAAAATTTACTAGTGAGAATTTTTGCGATTTTAGATAGACGAGTTGGAAAAAGAAAGTTGATTCAAATGAAAGAAACAATAGAAAATGAGCCGGATACATTTCAGGAGTTCTATGCAATTCGTATGAAGGCTGAAGGACTGGTTTAAGTTTATAAAAATAAATATATTATAAAGTGAGGGGATAGGAAATGAAAAAAAGAATTGCGTTATTGGTTTATCCTGATTTTAGTTTGCAAGAAGTTGCAAATCTAATGTATATATTTCGTTGGTATTTTGATACTTTTACCGATGTAATATATACAGAATTAAGCCCCGTTAGGAGTGAAGAAGGAATTTTGATAAATCCTGTAAAAACTTGTTCTGAGTTTTGTAAAGATGATTATGATTGTTTGATTCTTTCTGGATGTAGCGACTTAAGACAACCAATACGAAATAAAAAAATCAAAGAATTTTTAGAAAGTTTTGTAAATGATGATAGTTTTGTCATTGGTGCAATTTGTTCCAGTCCGATATTTTTAGCACAAGCAGGTTTGTTGAAAGGTAAAAAATATACGGATTCTTTATTTGTTGAAATGAGAGAATCATTTGCCTTTATTGAAGAAAATAATTTTTTACCACAATCAGTAGTTGAAGATGGAAATATTATAACAGCTGTTGGAAATGCATTTAATGAATTTGCAGTACAAGTTGCTAGGAAATTAGGATATGATTGTCCGGATAAAATATTAAGTGGTTATACTGACTCAAATGACATTAATGACTATATACATCATCTTCCTGAAGATGAAATATTAGAATTTAAAGAAGAATTTAAAGAATTCTTTTAAACAGTAAGTCGTAAGATTTACTGTTTTTTGCTGTATAGAGTTTGAATTTTATTTATTAAAAAGTAATTACAAGGCGATAGAAATATCATCTTTTTCTATAACAAAATATGAGATCTCCAGAGTAATTGTATCTAAAGATACAATTACCCCGTCAGACCTACTTTTGTTTACTAGTAAACAAAGTTAGGGCTAGATTCACTTCGTTTCGCTTTGCTCAACTCCGGTCGAGATGACGTGTTAGGGGCATTGTTTTGCAAGTTGCTATGACGTGAATATTTCATTTTATAGTAAGATTATAAATATAGTTTGATGTTTATTTACTTTTAACGTTAAGCCCGTAATCAAAGTTTATTCCTTATACGTCATCTTGAGCGAAACGTAGTGTAGTCGAAAGATCTCATACTTATGCTTGTTTACAAGCATAAGTGAATGTATCGAAGATACATACAATGTAAAAGGCTTATTCATTAAAAGTCTTTAGAATAATTTTATTGAAGTTATATAAATGTTATATCGTTTATAAGTCCTTTACAGGACTTACTATTATTTGTAAACAAATAATAGTAGTGAGATCTCTCCGCTCCATTCGTTTCACTCATTTCGGTCGAGATGACGTGTTAGGGGCGTAGTTTTGCTTAATATCGTCACGTGAATTATATTATTTTTTATGCAATTTTTAAATTCATTTTTTAATAATATTTGATGTTTATTTACTTTTAACGTTAAGCCCATTAATCAAAGCTTATTCCTTATACGTCATCTTGAGCGAAACGTAGTGTAGTCGAAAGATCTCATAGTTTTGCTTGTAATCAAGCATAAGTGAATGTATCGACGATACATAAAATATGTAAATCCCCTAAAACCCACAAGCATATCAACTTAAATTGAATGAAATATATACTTATGATATAATCATAATAAAGTATTTGCTATGAAAATTTAGATATAATCTTCTTAAATAGAAAGGAGTAAAAAATGGTTTTAAATGAAAAACAATTAATATACGGTTATGATTATTACTTCAAAAATGAAAATAGACCTAGAAGTATTGTAGAGGTTTCTGAATATAATGGAGAAAGTGCAATTATAATAAATTGTACTCAATTGGATGATAGTTCTAATTCAAAGTATAAAACTGCAAAGGCAAGAAAAAATGTTGTAAATGAATGGTGTGATTTTTTAATTAAAAATCCAACGGCTTTTACAGAACTTACATTTTGTACAAGAATGCCACAAGAGTTGTTTAATGCGGTTTGTTCACAACAAAATCTTAAAAAATTATATATTAAATGGGGAGTTTATCCAGATATTTCAAAGATTTCAAATCTTGTAAATCTTGAATTCCTTCATTTAGGTTCAGGTTCAAGTGTGGGAAGTATTGAACCAATTTCGAAATTAGAAAATTTAGTAGCTTTAACAGTTGAAAATTTTCAAAAAATTGACGATTATAGTCCACTTATAAAACTTAAAAAATTGGAAAGTCTTACAATTGAGGGGGACTGCTTTGCTCCAAAGAATATTCATATAAATTCTATTGATTTTTTGAAAGATATGAAGCAATTAAGATTTTTTAGATTTTTTACAAGTATTGTAAAAAGTAAGGATTATACTCCACTTTTAAGTCTTGAAAATATAGAACATTTATCTATTAAGCCGTTTAAAGAAGTTAATAAATTATATGATGAGATAATTAAATTACCTAAATTAAAATATGGAACAATTATATTTAATCCCGAATTTTATAAAAAATAGAGGTGTTATAATGAAAAATGCAGTTATATACATACATGGGAAAGGCGGAAATTCTGTTGAATCAGAGCATTATAAAAAATTTTTTAGTGATGAATATAAAATTATTGGCTTTGATTACAAATCTGAATTTCCTTGGGATGCTCAGAAAGAATTTTCAAATTTTTTTGATTCCATAGTCTCTGAATATGATGATATTTACTTAATAGCAAATAGTTTGGGAGCTTATTATTCTATGCTTGCATTATCGGATAAGAAAATTAAAAAAGCTATGTTTATTTCACCAGTTGTAGATATGGAAAAAATAATTTTAAATATGATGAAAATGTCTAATGTTTCAGAGGAAGAATTATATAATAAAAAAGAAATTGCAACATCCTTTGGTGAAACTTTGTCTTGGGATTATCTTACTTATGTTAGGAATAATCCGATAGTTTGGAATATACCAACAGATATTCTCTATGCAGAAAATGACTTTCTAACTTCTTTGGAAACAATGACGAATTTTGCGAATAAAATCAATTCGAGTCTTACTATTATGAAAAATGGGGAGCATTATTTTCATACTGAAGAACAAATGAATTTTTTGGATAATTGGTTTAGTGAATTTATATAGTATTAGCTTAAGTTTAATCGAATTTGAGAGGATTAAGTCAGAAGTTGTGTATAATAAATTTACAAAAATGCTACTGAGATATTAATTAGTAGGTTTTTGTTTTAAAATAATATAAAGTAAATGCTGAATATATTGAATAGAATATGTTATTATGATATGGTTTAATAAAATTTAAACAAAATTAATGTTATGTTAATACGAAATTATAAATTTAAAGATATGAATGTTTTGAAAATGAAGAGAGATAGAATTTTAGAAAAACTAAGAAACTCTTAAATGGAAAAATCTAAAAATTGGACGAGAAGACTATTTATCAGAAGTAGATAAGTAGTCTTTTTTGTGTGAACAAAAAGTTATTATTTATTTGTTTATTATGATTTTTGTAATATTAAGGTATTGACAATTAAGTTAGTTAGTGTTAATCTATTATTACCGATAGTTATGTCGGTAAGGAGGGTAAAATGACTAGAGAACGACTAACATCAAGAGAAAGAAAATTGAAAATACAAAATATTGCATTAGATGTTTTTACAAGAAAAGGATATAAAAACACAAGTATGTATGATTTAGTACAAGCTACTGGACTGTCCACAGGAGGTTTGTACCACTATTATAAAAGTACAACTGAAATTCTATACGATTTGATGTTAAGAGGTTGTAAATATCGAGAAGACATTATTGAAAAAAAGATATGTGAAATTTCTAAGCCTTTAAGTGTAGAGTTATTAGCTGAAATTACTGTTGATAGGGCACTTTCTACTAATATATTTATTCCAATATATGTTATGTTTTTGCAGTCAATGAAGGAAGATGAAGACTTACAGGAACTTTATAAAAAATTACAGGACAGTTATATCAAAAATTTTAAACGAATGCTGGATGAATATGACTATGGAGAAATTTGTGAAGAGTCTTTGAAATTACTCAATGATTTACTTAATACTATTATCTTGAGTTGTGAGACATTGGGAATTAGGGAACATTTAGTTTCACAACGTCAAGTTCTTGAGAAAATGATAATTGATGTTTTAATGATAAATAGAGAAGAGGTGTAATTAGATGAATAAAGATAGTAAAGAGCTCTTAACAGCTAAACCGTTACAAATATTAATTAAACTTTCATTGCCGGCAATATTAGGGATGATTGTTATCGGCTTATATCCGCTAATGGATGGGATTTTTGCCGGCCAGATACTTGGAGAGAAAGCTATGACCGCTGTAGGAATTGCCACTCCGTTCACATATATCAATACGGGTATCGCAACTTTAATTGGGGTAGGTTCAGCGTCACTATTATCCAGAGCCATTGGAGAAGGAAATCAAAAAATAATAGATAAAGTTATGGGAAATCTTTGTTTTTGGATTCTAACATTGTCAACAATTGTTACTGTTTTAGGGATCTTATTTTGCCAACAATTACTTAGTATATTTGGTGCAAAAGGAGAACTTTTAAATCTTTCTACTCGCTATTTACGAATTATTTTTATAGGGTCTATTTTTGTAAATTTCGCGCAGGCAGCAAATATGGTTATGCGTGGCGAGGGGTTGATGAAACGAGCAATGCTTATTATGGGAATTGGTGCAGGTATAAATATATTGTTGGATCCGATTCTTATGATACTATTTAGAGAGCGTGGTATTGAAGGTGCTGCTGTCGCTACGATAACAGCACAATTTGTTCAGGCAATTTTTACTCTTTGGTATTTTAAGAAAAAAAGTAAAGTTGTAAAAATTGGGATGATTAGAAAAGAAGGGGATATAACCGGAGATATGTTTTCCGTAGGTGTTTCTGCTATGCTTATGCAGGTGTTAACTATTATTCAGCAGAGTTTTCTTTATAGTCAAGCTTTTCGTTATGGTGGAGAAACATCCGCAGCTATTATGGCGGCTATCTTAAGAATACAGGCCTTTTCATTCATTCCACTTTGGGGAATGAGCCAAGGCTTACAACCTGCTATTGGTGCCAATTTTGGAGCAGAGCAGTATGACAGGGTCAAAAAAATATTCAATGTTTTCGCTATTAGTTCTATTATATTAGCTGCTTGTTTTTGGATACCTTCAGAAATTTTTGCTAAACCAATTCTTGGATTATTTGGATTATCCGATGAAACACTATTTTTAGCTATTCCGAATTTCCGCATAATGTACAGCATTTTCATTGCTTATGGGGTAATGATTATGACTATAACATTTTTTCAAGCGATTGGAGATGGTAAAACAGCCGGTATTTTAGTTATGTTAAGACAGATAATTTTGTTTATTCCAGCTGTAATTTTATTACCTCGTATGATTGGAGCACAGAGCCTTTGGTACGTTTTGCCAATAATTGATGGAGTCGTTGTGTTACTGGGAATTCAGAGATATTTTATGGCAGTAAAAAAAATGGAGAAAAAATAGATTATATAGAAAAACGGTAAATTGTGAATGATTTACTGTTTTTTATTGTGAAACAACAAGGTTCCCGGGAAACCACCCGATGCGAAGCATCGTGGAAGAGTAGGGTTCTTATTGATGAAAATAAAAGATAATATATTATGTAATTGAAAAAATTAGTCGAAAAATTGAAAAATCCAAAAAAAAGATAAAAAACTAATTCAAGGCTTATTATTATGAAAAATGGGGAGCATTATTTTCATACCGAAGAACAAATGTATTTTTCGGATAATTGGTTTAGTAAATTTATAAAAAATGAGTAAAATAATTTCACTAAAATAGTTGTTATAAATAAAAAAAGTAGTATAATTAAAATTGCATTTAACCTATCAAAAAGAGATTTTAATTTCATCATATTTTACAATAATATGATTTAGTTTAAAATAATAGGATTATATTAGAAAGAAGGAAAATTTATGAATCAAAAAACACTTAAAATTTTAGGATGGATAGCAACTTGTACTGCAATGTTAATGTATATATCCTATTTTCCACAAATTATTAATAACTTACATGGAAATAAAAGTGGTTTTTTACAACCTATGGTTGCAGCAATTAACTGTACTTTGTGGGTTAGCTACGGATTTTTCCAAAAGAAAAAAGATTTGCCGATTATTGTTGCAAATATACCGGGTGTAATTTTTGGAGCAATAGCTGCTTTAACAGCTTTATAAAAATTTAGGGGGGAACAATGAATCCATTTCTTTTAGTAGCTATAAAATTGCTAATTGGGTTTTTAGCTTTAATAACTATAATAAATATTTCTGGAAAAGGAAACTTAGCACCGAATTCAGCAAGTGATCAAGTTCAAAACTATGTACTTGGGGGAATAATTGGTGGTGTAATCTACAATAATAGTATTAAAATACTTGACTTTATCGGTATTCTATGTATCTGGTGTGCTCTTGTATTAGGTTTAAAATGGCTTAAACAACATGTTGTAAAAGTAAAACAGATTATAGATGGAAAATCATTGATAATTATTGATGAAGGTGAAATTAATATAGAAAATTGTAGAAAAGTAGGTTTATCCGCTCATGATGTATCTTTTAAACTTAGAACTAATAATGTTTATTCAATGAAAGATGTGAAAAGAGCCATTGTTGAACAAAATGGTCAACTTATAATTATTCACTATGGAGAAGAAAATCCAAAGTTCCCATTGATAACAGACGGACATTTACAAACTGATATTTTAGAAGTAATAGGAAAAGATGAAGATTGGTTGATTGAAGAAATTAAAAAACAAGGATTAGAAAAATACAGCGATGTATTTTTGGGAGAATATGTAGATGGAAAGTTAATTCTAGCTCCCTATAATTAACAGTTACAGAAGTAAAAATAGATAGCGGAGGTGCTATCTTTTTTGTTGTAAAAAGGGAATAATAAATTTTAACCGTATGCAATTCGACTCGTATAGAAAAAATATAAGATATATGATAGAATTATGATATAAAGGTAGATATTAAAAAAAGGAGATTCCATTGTGGCAAAAGTAACTAAAGAGCAAATTTCAGCTAAAGGATTAGCAATTCAAATCTATACAGAAGACTTTAAAAATGACTATATAAGTCTAACAGATATTGCAAGATATAAAAGTGATGAGCCTTTTATTGTTATAAATAACTGGTTAAGAAGTAAAGATACAATTGAATTTTTAGGTTTGTGGGAGTCAATGAATAATATGAATTTTAAACCTATCGAATTCGATAGGTTTAAAAATGAAGCATTAATAGAGGAGAGTTATAATGATTGGAGCTAATCAATATAAATTAACGTGGAACAATTTCAATCATCTTCATGAAGATAAGAATAAAGTGTTTGAAAATCTTTCTCGTTCTCTCTTTAAAAGAGAGTTTTGTCAGGAAAATACTATACTTCATTCTGACTCTAATCATCCAGGAATAGAGGTTGAACCAGTATTTGCAAAAGATGGTCATACTAAGATTAGCTTTCAAGCTAAATATTTTGATAATTCAGTTGGATATAATCAGATAAAAAAATCTATTGATGAAGTTATAAGCCATTATACCGGGAAACTTGATTTAATTTATCTTTATTGCAATAAAGATGTTACAAAGACCTGTAAATCATTCATAGAAATTTTGAAAAGATTAAATTCAGCGAATATTGAAATTAAACTAGTTACGGGACAGACAATTTTAGATCTTTCTATGAATTATCCATCCATACTATCATGTTATTTTGGAATTGATAGTTTAGATGATAAATGGTTTAAAGATAATATTAATCTTAGTCTTGAAAATATGGGTAAAAGATATAATCAGCTATTTAATATAAGCACAGAAGCACAAAGTAATATCTCACTTTTTTTACGAGATGCAGATGGAATTAATAAAGTGAATTCAAAGAAGAAAAATATACTAGCAAGACTTAAGGAATTAATGAGTAGTTCCAACGGAAAGTATATGAATGAGATATCTGATCTTTCTAATTGGATAAAATCTTTAGCGGATATTGATATTAAATCATTCACATATGCTCTTAATTGGAAAAATCTTTTTGAAAAAGAGTGCAATGAAGTACTTACTAAATTAAGAGATAGATTAGCTATTATAAAAGACAAGCTCAAAAGTTTTTCATATGAAGATAAAGAATATAAAAAAATTAGGAATGAGATATTTACAATAGAAAGTATACTTGATGTGGTATCACTCTTTGAGTTTTCAAGAATAGAAACAAGTTTAATTAGCAGTAAAGTTGCAATTATTACAGGAGAAATGGGAACTGGGAAATCTCAATTGTTGGCAATTTCTGCAAAGAAAATGGTAGAAAATAATCGTCTTTCTTTATTGCTCTTAGGTCAAACTTTTATTTCGGATGAAATTATTGAAAATCAAATAATGAACAATTTAGACGGACTAAGTAAAGGATTGACTTTTGAATCGCTTATTTCTATAATGGATGAAAAGTCATTATTGAAAGGTGAAGATTCTATAATTTTTATTGATGCGATTAATGAAAGTAGGAACCGAGATTGCTGGAAGAATGGTATAAATCGTATTATAGCTATTTTAAAAAGATATAATAATGTAAAACTGGTTGTTTCTTTAAGAACAGGATTTGAAGAGTTGACTCTAAGTCAAAGTGTGTTAGATAAGAAGTTATCAGGAGAAATAGCAACAATCAATCATAGTGGTTTTTTTGACGAATCTCCATCTAAAATTTATGAGTTTTTATCTAGTTGTGGAATACCTTTTTCACCAGAATACTATCTTCGTTCAGAGATGACTAATCCACTATTTTTGACATGGTTTTGTAATACTTATGGTGGTGAGGAAGAAGGATTGCTTTCGCTTATTAATAAAATATTAGAAAAAGCTGATCAAGAAGGGTCCAAAGCTGTTGGGTCAGAAAAAGTAGGAATATTAAAACCATTAATCTATGAAATGCTTGATTTATCCATAGATGGAGTTATTAGCAAGCAAAAGCTACTTAAATTGGATATATGGGATGTATATGGAGTAACAAATAAGATTGGATATTTGAATGCAATTGAAAGATCTGGTGTGTTAACTTCTTTTATTCAAGATAACGAAGAGAATTTTTATATAGGTTATAATCTTTTGGGAGACTATTTTAAGGCATCTAAAATTCTAGATAGAGAGAAAAGCAAAGAAAATATAATAGAATATTGTGAGAAAGTTTTATTTAATATTGATAGTAAAGGAAATATAAATAATTATGGAAATTACTCTATTTTTACAATGCTTGTGTCTTTGAACTCTACAAAACAAGAAGGTGGAATTGAGGATTTAATTGACAAAGTGAAAAATCAGAATGATAAGAATAGAATGATAGATGCTTATTATTCTTCTTTCATATGGAGAAGTTCATATATAACATACCATAATTTCCTTGATATCCTAGAAAAATATCCTCCATATCCAAATAGAGTGTGGGAAGTGTTTATTGAAAATGCTACGAAAGAAAAAAGTGAGCTTAATGCACTAGGATTAACGAAGTTTTTAATGAGATACCAAATTAATAAAAGAGATTTCATTTGGACTAAATATATTAATGACTATGATATAAATAATAGAATAATTAATCTTGCATACTATATTGAAGCTGGAAATACATTAGAGGGTTTGTCAGATAATAAAGCATATTTATTGTCTATTACGTATGCTTGGATGCTTTCTTCATCAAATAGATATTTAAGAGATAGAGTATCAAAAGCAATGATTGAAATTTTAAAAGACCATTTTGAAGTTTGTATTCAATTATTGGAATTATTTAAGGAAGTTAATGACCCTTATATTTTACAACGCTTATATGGCGTAGTATTTGGTGTAGTAATGAGGAGAAAGAATGAAAATAAACTAGCATTTAAACTTTTAGCAGAGTGGATATATAATGAAATTTTTGATAAAAAAATGGTTTATCCAGATATCTTATTGAGGGATTATGCTCGTCTTATTATAGAAAGATATGCTTTTGAATTTCCTAACGATATAGACAACATACAACTACAAAAAATCAAACCTCCTTATAAATCAGAGCCTATTCCTATAGTTGAGGAAGTTGATTATGGGGCTGAAGAATATCAAAATAATGGTTTATATCCATTACTTAATTCTATGAAATTTGATAAAAATGTAAAAGGTTTAGGGCTTTATGGTGATTTTGGGAGATATATTTTTCAGTATGCATTAAGTGATTTTGTTGATTTAGATATGGTTAATATATATTATTATGCTATTCAATATATATTAAATAAACTTGGATACAATACATATTACTTCGCTGATTATGACGAACATAAAAAAAGTTATAATAGAGATCATGTTAAGAAAATTGAGCGAATTGGGAAAAAGTATCAATGGATAGCGATGTATAATATTCTTGCGAGAGTTTCTGATACTCACAATATAAAAAATTGGAGTGGAAGTGATAAAGTTGGAGTAGTATATGAAGGTCCTTGGAATCCATATGTGAGGGATTTTGATCCTACATTGAATACAAAAATATGTGTTAAAAAGGATTACCCTAAGTTTTTAATCCCTCAATATGGAGATGAAATTTTTTGTGATATTCATTCTTCAGAAGAGGAAGTTTATAGATGGATTATAGAAAACGATAAAATGTTTCAAGATTTTCCTAAAAGATTTATCCATACAGATAAGATTGGAAGAGAGTGGATATCCCTCTACTTGTGTCAGGAGAACGAATTCAAACCCGAAGAAAATGAACGTTCTAATTTTGACTTTTCTAAGGGAGAACAGCGTATATGGATTATATCAACTATGTATATAATTAAAGAAGAAAAAAAGACATTCAAACAACAAGATTTAATTGATATTAGTAAGTATAATAATATTCCAAATTGTTATTCATTATTTTCAAGAGAATATGCTTGGAGTCCAGGTTATATTTCAGAATTTGAAAATAATGTTAATGAGGAGAGAGATTCATGTGCAAATGCTTTTACAGCTGCAATAAATTTCATATGGGAAGAAGAATATGATGCTTCCCAAGAAGAATCAATTTCATTGTTGCTTCCAGCAGGACAGATAATTCAAGAAATGTATTTGTATGAAAAGGATGTAAATGGAATTTTTTATAGAAATGAAGAGCTGGTTGCGTTAGATTTGACTCTTTTGGGAAATAAAGATAAAGAAATTGTAATTCGTAAAGATGTTTTTGATGAATTTTTAGAGAAAACCGGATTTCAAGCTTTTTGGAGGGTTATTGGTGAAAAACAATTTTTCTTTGGAGCTAGAAATCAGAAATGGCAGAAACGAGCAGGTTATTTTAAATATAATAAGGAAAAGATTGTCGGAAGTATGGAACTTGTTAATGATGAAAGAGATATATTGTAATAGAACAACTAAATATTGTACAAAAAATAAAATAGATTCAGTAAGTAATATTTTTTGTTTAGATATGGTGAAGTTTAAGTTTATAATATATGTAATTTATATACAATAAAAGATAAGAACAATATTTAACTAATTATATCAAATTTTGATAATATATATAGTAAAATAAGCTCATATAAAAAAGAGATAATGTCACACATTTATCTCTTTTTCTTTTTTCTATTTACTTATCACGAATACTACTGACGGGGAGTTTTCTTCGTCGAATTTGTCTTTTTTGAAGTTTCCGTAGATTTCGTATTTTAGTCCTAGTCTATTTACGAATGAAATTAGGTCATCAACTAGTAGTGGAACTAGGAGTTGTGTGTTTTCAAATTTTTCGTTTTCTGTTGTAAGGACTGTGTTGAAACGGATTTTGCTGTTTTCTCTGTAATAATTTCTTGTGAATTTTACTTTTGTTCCTAGAGTCGGTAAGGCTCCAAGGAATAGGTCGTTTTTAAGAATGAAAGGTTTGAAGTTTACCCAGCTTAAGACTAATTTTCCGTTTTCTTTTAGCAAGTTCATAGTTTTTAGAATGAAGCTACATATTTGATTTATGTCTTCCAAATGTGCAATTGTTGTTCCAATGCAATAGCAGACGTCGAATTTTTCTTCAAAGTCTAATTCTAACATATTTTTTTCATATACTTTGAGTCCTTTTTTTCTTGCTTCTTCTACCATGCTTTCTTCTAAGTCGATGCAAGTTACATTTTTTCCTAAGTTTTCTAAGTTTTTTGCAACGAGTCCTGTTGCACAGCCTATGTCTAAATAGTCTTTTCCATCTGAAATATTATTTAAAAAATTTAATTGTGCTTCATTTGTTGGAAAAATATCTTCATAGTATTTACATATTTCTTTATAAAATTTATTCATAGAAACCTCCATTCTAAAAAATATAATGTTATAATTGATTATACCCAATTTTTTTAAAACAACTTTTTGTTTAGTTAGCATTTTGCATTGTTTTGTGGTAAAATATATTCGAATAGATTAATTATATTTAGGAGGCAATTGATGAAATTTTTTATTGACACGGCGAATGTTGATGAGATAAGAGAGATAAGTAAATGGGGTATTCTTGATGGAGTTACTACGAACCCATCTTTGATAGCGAAAGAGGGAAGAGATTTTGTTGAAGTTATAACTGAAATCACTTCAATCGTTGATGGTCCTATTTCAGCGGAAGTTATCAGTCTTGAAGCGGAAGGAATGGTAAAAGAAGCTAGAGAACTTTGTAAGATAAATAAGAATATTGTAATAAAAATTCCTATGACTGAAGAGGGATTAAAGGCAGTTAATGTTTTAAGTAAAGACGGAATAAAGACAAATGTTACTTTAATTTTCTCAGCAACTCAAGCACTTCTTGCAGCAAAGGCTGGAGCAACTTATGTAAGTCCATTTTTAGGAAGACTTGATGATATTAGCTCTGAAGGAATGATTTTAATTGAAGATATTTTTGAAGTTTTCAGTAATTATGCGATTACAACTGAAATCATTGCTGCTTCTGTAAGAACTCCAATGCATGTTCTTCAAATTGCTAAGAGTGGAGCAGATATTGCAACAGTACCTTATAAGGTGTTCAAACAAATGTTAAAACACCCATTAACTGATATAGGAATTGAAAAGTTTTTAAAAGATTGGGAAAGTGTTAAATAGTAGGAGGAAATTATGGATAGAAATTTAACTTTAAATTTAGTAAGAGTTACAGAAGCAGCGGCAATTCGTTCTTCATATTTTTTAGGAAAAGGCGATAAAAATGGTGCAGATGGAGCGGCTGTTGAAGCAATGAGATCAATGTTCAATGAACTTCCAATGGAAGGAACTGTTGTTATTGGAGAAGGTGAAATGGACGAAGCTCCTATGTTATATATCGGCGAAGTTGTAGGAAATGGACAAGAAGGAGTCACAAAGGTTGATATTGCAGTTGATCCTGTTGATGGAACTTCCCTTGTAGCAAATGGATTGCCAAATGCAATTGCAGTTGCTGCTTGTGCACCTGCAGGTTGTTTATTACATGCTCCAGATATGTATATGGATAAGATTGCAGCTGGTCCTTTGGCTGTTGATTGCATACATATTGATTTACCTATTGAAATGAATATAAGAAGACTTGCGAGAGCTTTAGGAAAAGAAGTTGGAGAAGTTACAGTTAGTATTTTAAATAGAGAAAGACATCAAGATATTATAGATAGAGTTAGAAAACTTGGTGCAAGAATAAAACTTTTTGAAGCCGGAGATATTGCTCAAGCTATTGCAACTTGTATTGATAATAGTGGTTGTGATTTAATGGTTGGAATCGGCGGAGCACCTGAGGGAGTTTTAGCTGCAGCAGCTATTAAAGCATTGGGTGGAGTTTTCCAAGGAAGACTTGTTCCTGCTGATGAAGAAGAATTTAGAAGATGTGAAGCTATGGGACTTGAAGATCCACTAAAAGTTTTAGAAATGAATGACTTAGTAAAAGGGGATGAAGTTTTATTTGCTGCAACAGGGGTAACTGATGGCGAACTTATTAATGGAGTTAGACATATTGGTAATGATAGAGTTAAGACTTACTCTGTTGTAATGAGAGCAGAAACAGGAACAATTAGAAATATTGAAGCAACTCATAGAATTTCTAAAAAACCTGAATATGCAAAGATAAAGAGATAGTATGAATATAGAACTTTTAAAAGGAAAATATCTTGATGAATTAAAAACTATTGCAAAGTCTTATGGAATTGCAAATGTTTCAAAGTATAAAAAGAATGAATTAATATCTGAAATTTTAAAGGCAGATAATGGATTTGAAAGTGAAGAGTCTGAAAGAGTAAGTATAAATGAGCCCGTTGAAAATGAAACTGATTCAAAGACCAATACTAAAACGGTTTGTGGGCTTATTGATATTACTGCAGACGGTTATGGTTTTTTGCGCTCAAATGGCTATGACTCAGGAGAAGAAGACATTTATGTCTCACCAACTCAGATAAGAAGATTTAGGCTTAAAAAGGGAGATAAAATTTTAGGTTTAACTAGAGAGAGTAAAGAAAGTGAAAAATTTTCTCCACTTATCTATATAAATGAAATAAATGATATTAAAGTTTCAGAATTAAAAACTAGAAAAGATTTTGACGATTTAATTCCGATTTATCCGAATGAAAAATATACTTTAGAAACTGAAAAGAACGAAGTTTCAACTAGAATAATTGACTTTTTAGTACCTATTGGAAAGGGACAGAGAGCTTTAATTGTTGCTCCTCCAAAGGCAGGAAAGACAAGCCTACTTCGTTCAATTTTAAAAGGCATAGAACTCAATAATCCAAAGAGCAAGATTTTTGTTTTACTTATTGGGGAAAGGCCTGAAGAAGTTACGGAAATGAAGAGATTTACAAAAGCGGAAGTAATAGCTTCAACTTTTGATGAATTACCTCAAAATCATATAAGACTTGCAGAATTTGTACTTGAAAGAGCAAAAAGACTTGTAGAGCTTGGAGAAGATGTTGTTATTTTGGTTGACAGTATAACAAGACTTTCAAGAGCCTACAATGTAAATACACCGTCATCCGGAAAAACTCTTACGGGTGGACTTGATCCTTTTGCATTGCATAAGCCTAAAAGATTTTTCGGTTCTGCGAGAAATGTTGAAAATGGTGGAAGTTTAACCATAATTGCGACAACTCTTGTAGATACAGGAAGCAAAATGGACGATATGATTTATGAAGAATTTAAGGGAACGGGAAATATGGAAATTCATTTGAGTAGAAAACTTTCAGAACTTAGAATTTTCCCTGCCATAGATATTTATAAATCAGGTACGAGAAAAGACGATTTACTTTTGACAGAAGAAGAAATACAATCTGCAAATTTAATTCGTAGAAAACTTTCAAATACAAATACTAATGAAATTATGGAAAATTTAGTAAAAAACATAAAGAAAACTGAAAACAACAAGGAATTTTTCAAAGCTATCTTAAAAAATAATTAAAAATTAAAGTTTCGATTTGAAACTTGAAGGAGATTTAAATGAAAATTTTAGTTGTGTATTATTCCTATTCAGGAATAACTAGAAAATTAGCGGAAGATATCGCTTTAATTACAGATGGAGATTTGTTGGAATTAAAACCGCTAAGACCTTATTCATTTTCATATAACACAGCTGTAAAAGAAGCTAGAATTGAAATTGATAAGGGATACTGTCCACCTTTAACTGAAGAAATAGGAAATATTGATGATGTAGATATAGTTTTTATAGGCTCACCTAATTGGCTTAAGACTTTTGCACCACCAGTTCTTACTTTTTTACGTAATGCAAATTTGGATGGCAAAACAATTATTCCGTTCTGCACTCATGGTGGTGGAGGTTTTGGAAGAATGATTGACGATATCAAAAAAGAATGTAAAAATTCTACAGTAAAAGACGGATTAGCCTTAAGTGGATTTTACGATTTTGATGAATTACAAAAATGGCTAGAAAATAATTTATAGAATTATGGATTTTATAGAAAAACTCAACTTTGTGAAAGGTTGGGTTTTTACTTTTTTCAAATAGTATTTAGAATTTATTTACTGTTCACGTTAAGCTCTTAATCGAAGATTATTCTTTATACGTCATTTCGGCGTAGTGAATCTAGCCCTAACTTTTGTTGTTTATTCATAAACAACAAAAAGTAGGTCTGACACAAAGATTGTTCAAATCTTTGATTTGAGTACAATCGACTGTGAAAATCTCACAGTTTTGCTTGTTTATAAGTAATAGTATTTCTGAAAGAAATCTTAACGAAAGTATTAATTAACTTTTTATAGAATTAAAAAACTCAACTTTGAAAAAAGCTGAGTTTTTGTTTTTATCCTATTTATTTATGATTTGAAAGTCCGAATTTGTTTAAAAAATGGAATATTAAACTTAATACTACTGCAACCATACTTGCAAGAACCATTCCTTTTAACTGCATTCCAAAAAAATTAATTGAAATTCCACTAAGTCCTGTTACGAATACAACAGAAGTCAAAATCAAATTTTGGCTATTTGAGTAGTCAACTTTTGAATCAACTAAGAGTCTTATTCCAGAAGTTCCAATCATTCCGTAAAGTAAAAATGTTATTCCACCGATTACATTTCCCGGTATGCTTTGAATTAACATACTTAAAGGAGCGATAAATGCCATACATATTGAGATTATTGCTGCACCTGCAATTACATAAACTGAATAAACTTTAGTAACTGCCATTACACCAATGTTTTCTCCATAAGTTGTTGTTGGAACTCCACCTACAAGAGCGGATAACATAGTTGAGAAGTTATCGGCAAAGATACTTCTGTGTAAGCCTGGATCTTCTAAAAGATTTTGACCGATTATATTACTTGTTACAACTTGATGACTTATATGTTCTGAAGTTATAACGAGTAATGCTGGAAGCATTATCAAACTTGCTTTGAAGTCGAAAATTGGAAATTGAAATTCAGGTATTGTAAATAATGTTGAAGATGTAACCGTAGAAAAATCAATCATCCCAAAAACTAAGGCTGCAATATATCCACATATAATTGCTATTAGTATAGGAATTGTTCCTAAAAATTTTCTAAATACAACTGAACCTAAAATCGCAACTGAAAGAGTGATTAAAAATACATAAACATCAGCATTAGTTGAAGTTTCGGTCAATATATTTGCACCTATTTTTCCGCCTCTTATTGTATTTCCTGCAAGTTCAAGGCCGATAAGGGAAACAACAGCACCCATTGCTGCAGGTGGAAGCACAATATTTATCCAATCAGTTCTGAATTTATAGATTAAATACGCTAAGATACAACCTAAAAATCCGGTTGTAGCAAAAGCGCCAAGTGCATATCTATAACCCATAGTGTTTATAATAACAGTACCTACTCCTAAGAAGGCAAAACTTGAACCTAAATATGCAGGAGCTTTTCCTTTTGTGATAAAAATAAATAACAATGTACCTATACCATTCATCAAAAGAACAATTCCGGGGCTCACATTAAATAAAATTGGAACTAAAACTGAAGCTCCAAACATAGCAAAAGTATGTTGTAAACTCAAAGGTATAAGCATTGTAACAGGAACTTTGTCCCTTACACCGATAATTTCTTTATTATTCATAAATCCTCCTTCTACTTGAGTCTTAAAAATATAAAAAAAATGAAATAACAACAGTTATTTCATTAATAATTAAATATAATATTTTTTAAGACAGTAAGTCCGTTATTAAAATTAAAAAAGAGAGTCGTCAAAACAAAGTTAAAAAAGTTAAATATATTTGTTTTAAAAAACTTAACTAAATTTGTCATAACATACCTCCTTAAATTTATCTTTACAATTATACAGCATAAAACACAAAAAGTAAAGTCTTAAATTTCATAAATTTATTAAAAATTAAAGATTTCATTTTGAGTTTTAATGTGCTATAATTAAGTTTACATTAGACAATTCAAAAAGGAAACTTAAATTCATCATACTTTTAACTTAAAATCATTTTAAGAACGAAAAGTATGATTTAATAAAATTGTGTGAAAAGTAGTATTTTACTAAAAAATTAGGAGTAAGAAATGGAAGATTATTTATCTAAAGTTAAAAAATATATTATTCTTCAAGTAGTATTGGATTTTATTGGAGTTATTTGTTTAGCATTAACTCCATTGATTCAAAAGTGGTTATTCGACTATGGATTACAAAGCGCCTCAAGTCAAATCATTTTAGCCATTCTATTATATGCTTTGTTACTTGGAATTTATTCACTAATGCAATATTTTTGCGTTTTAGTAGCATTTAAATCAGGAATTTCGTTTGAAACAAGACTTAAAAAGAATTTTTTTGATAAAATTTTTAATATGAATAGTAAAGTTTTTCAAGAGAAGCCGATAGGGGAATATATTTCTATTCAATCCAACGATATTACTGCATTAGAACAAGATTATTTACAACCTATTGTAGATGTAATTCGTTCGGTAAATATGATGTTAATTTATGGAGTTATTATCTTTATGAATATCAACTACAAAATTGGTATGGTTGTAGTTTTATCTTCTATTTTTGCGATTTTTATCCCAAAAATATTTGGAAAAATGTTGGATAATAGCAGAAGCAAATACCAAAGGCATCTTGGAAAATATACTTCAACTATTTCCGATTTGCTTGAAGGTTTTGGCTTAATAAATTCTAAAACAATTGAAAATATAAAAAATAGACATAATGAAATTCTACATAAAACTGCAGATAAAAGATATGAATTTGGAAAGAAAAAGGCACTGGTACTTGGATTAAGTGATTTAATGACCAAAATGGTTAGGGCTTTTACTTTTGCGATTGTAGGATATTTATTCTATAAAAAAGAGATAACTGTAGGTGTTGCAATAGCGACATTAAGCTATTCTTCTGCATTCATCGACCCTATTGATAGCTTGCTATATGACATTACGGCTATCCGTTCAGTAAATTCTACAAAACAAAATATACTTTCATTTTTAAATCAAAAATCAGAAACAGAAAACAAAAGAGAATTGGAAAATTTCAAAAATGAATTAATTTTTGATAATGTAAATTTTACAATTGATAAATTACAACTAGAAGATATAAACTTAAAAATAGAAAAAGGAAAAAAATATGCGATTGTTGGTAAATCAGGTGCAGGAAAGTCAACTTTTTTAAATTTATTACTTGGAATACATAAGCCAAATCAGGGGGAAGTCAGTATTGACTGAGAAAATGTAAGAGAGCTTAATTTATCAAATACATTACTTTATATGAGTCAACATGAGCATATTTATCGTGCATCTGTAAAGGAAAATGTAACAGTTTTTGATTCATATTCCTATGATTACATTCCAGATAATGCTAATGAAGTTGCAATAATCAAGGATATTCTTGGTAGAAATACTGATGACTGTTCAAACTTTAGTGGTGGTGAAAAAAGAGTTCTTGCATTACTTCGTATATTGTGTAGAAAAGGAGAAATACTGGTTTTGGATGAACCTTTTACAGGTGTTGATGCTGAAAGTGTCTTAAAATTAGAGGATATTTTATTGAAATCAGATCAAACAGTTTTGATTGTAACACATAATACATCAATGGAACATCTTAAAAAATTTGATAATATAATTAAGGTGATAGATGGAAAAGTATTTATTGAAGATGTAAATTAAAAATATTTTTAAAGAAACGGCTAATGAATGAAATAGCCGTTTTTTATGTTTAAATTATGTAAAATGATTTAACATACATACTTTTCTGTAAAATTTTAAGTATAAAAAATATATTATATTTAAGTTTATCATAAGAATAAAGATTTAAAAAGAGAAATGTATAATTTTTGAGGAAATATTATATAAAAATTCGAGATTATGTTTCTAATAAAGTTATATTTAATTATTATATTAAATTTACTTATGAATATTTTTCTCGTTAAATTTTTTTGTTGCATATCAAATCTGCTTAAAAGTATTAAATAGTTCTTGTGATATAATATTTTTCGGCATTAATCGACTTTTTGAAAAAGATAATATTTTTACTTTTTTTGTAATTTATATCTAATTTTAAAAATTCTTTATCAAAAAAATATAAATTTTATTTATATTATATTGACATACCCATTTTTTTGTGATAAAATTCAAAATGAAAAAATAAATATTGGAGGGATATTATGTCTAAAAAGAAATTGAGTTTAAGAGCACTTGTTTTGATGGTGTTCACTTCTGTTTTTGGTTTCACTAACGTTACAAGATCATATTATCTTATGGGATACGCAGCTATTCCTTGGTTTATTATTTCTTGTGTAACTTTCTTTTTACCATTTGCATTTATGATTGCAGAATATGGTTCAGCTTTTAAAGATTCTGAAGGCGGAATTTATTCTTGGATGGAAAAAAGTTCAGGCGGTAAGTATGCATTTATGGTAACGTTTATGTGGTATGCATCCTATATAGTATGGATGGTAAATGTTGGTTCAGGTATTTGGATTGTTTTATCAAATGCGATTTTTGGGGTTGATAAAACACAAAGTTGGTCTTTATTTGGACTTGATTCCGTAAAAACACTAGGTATTCTTGCTATTTTGTGGATTATTATTTTAACATTTATATCCAGTAAAGGTGTAGATAAAATTAAAAAATTCACATCTTTCGGAGGTAGTGCCGTAGCATTAATTAATGTATTTTTATTTGTTGGCGGAATTTTAATGTTGCTTCTAAACAAAGGTGGAGTTGGAGATCCTATAACTGTTAATGCTTTGGCTCATTCACCAAACCCTGCTTATGCCGGTGGTTTACAAGTTTTGTCATTTATAGTTTATGCTATATTTGCTTATGGTGGTTTGGAAGTAGTAGGAGGTCTTGTTGACCAAACTGAAAATCCTGAAAAGAACTTTCCAAAAGGTATAATTATTTCAGCTGTTGTTGTATCTTTGGGATATTCATTAGGTATTTTGATTTTCGGTACATTTACTAAATGGTCATTTGCATTTACACAATTTTCAGCACAAAAAATAACTTTAGGTAATGTATCATATATTGCTATGAACCATATGGGTTATCAATTAGGTCTTGCTTTTGGTCTTGCAGAATCTGCTGCAAGAAATGTTGGACTTTGGGTTTCACGTTATATGGGAATATCAATGTTCCTTGCATTAACAGGAGCATTCTTTACTCTTATTTATTCTCCATTAAAACAATTAATTGGTGGAACTCCTAAAGAATTATGGCCAAAATCATGGACTGAACAAAAGAACGGTGTTTATACTAAACCTATGATGTACCAAGCAATTTGTGTAATTGTAATAATTGCGATAGTATCATTCGGTGGAAAGAGTGCACAACAATTTTTCCAAATTTTAGTTTCAATGACTAATGTTTCAATGACTTTACCTTATTTCTTCATCGCTTATTCATTCTTAGCGTTTAGAAGAAATGAAAGCATAGAAAGACCTTTTGTAAGATTTAAAACATATTCAACAGTTAAAGTTGCAGTTGCAGTTACTTGCTTTATAGTTGGTTTTGCAAACTTATTTACAGTTATTGAACCTGCCATTTCATCAGGAGACTGGTTAACAACAATAATGTCAATTGCAGGTCCATTAATATTTACTTTAATAGCATTATATCTTTACAGAAGAATGGAAAAATCAAAAGAAATTAATTAATAGAATGTTTAATAAAAACAACAAATCTTTATGATAGGATACTCCATAAGTAGAAAACTACTTATGGAGTTTTTTATGGCAAAATCACGACATACTCTTTTATTTTAAGCATCAAAAAAGGAAGTATCCGTACTCCCTCTTAGTGGTTTTGTTTAATTGTTTTAGTGTGACAAACGGTGGGTGTTTATATTAGTTACCACTATTTGTACCAGTTATGTATAATTTATCATCAAGACTATAGACTACATCTCCGTCAAGGCATTCAAGAAAGTATTTCCATTCATCATCCGTGACCATTTCTTCTGCATATGCATAATGCAAGAGAGAAAGTAGAAATCTGTAACCAGTATATCATCCGATACATATACTTCTGTTGGATTTATTTCTCTATTAATATGTTAATTAAATCCTGACACTTAAGTCTAGATTCATAACCAACCCTATAATTTATTTGAGTTCTTCATAAAACAGATCTGTGACTCCTGTTGATAGTTGTTCTGAACGACAACCTAAAATATATTATTAAATAAATATTTTATTTAACTCAGTTAGCAACTTGTATTTAAGATCGCTTAATTCAGTAGTTGAGGGGCGATTAGAATCACTATACATTAATTTCATTGGATACCACCAAACCGGACCCTTTCCTTGATTTCCGTAGTTTTCTATATCACCAGCTACCCTTGGAAACAGATGCCAATGTAAATGAGAATCTCCGTTACCAAGTAGTTCATAGTTAATTTTTTCAGCATTAAAAGCTTTGTATACAGCCTCCCCTACCAATGACATTTCTTCTAAGAATTTTAATTTAAAATTATTTTCTAATTCAAAAAGTTCAGTCTTATGTTGCTTACACAAAAAAATTGTATATCCATTAAAGTGTTGATTGTCACCTAATACAACATAACCGGTTTCTAATTCTTTTACAAAATATTGATTTTCCCCTTTTTTAATCATTTCTATTCTTTCACATATGAAGCACATACTATTTACCTCTACAAATTCTAATTTGTCAATTTCTAATTTTTATCATTATATCACTTTTTCCATATTTTGATTTTTTATTTTTAATTCTTTTATTTTCTTTTTAAAATAGGTGAAATTCTTTTGTATAATAATGATGTTACTATTGAAGTGACAGCAGTTTTAACTAAGTTAAAAGGTAGTACAGAAAATACCATTAATGTAAAGTAACTTTTTACAAGTGGATTTATTTTTGCTACCATTCCTACAAAAGCATTTAAGTCAATTTTTAAAAGTTTTGCATAAAGTGGGAAAATAATAAAATAATTACTTAAAGTTGCAACTATGGACATTGAAATACTACCAATAGCAAGTCCTAAAAGAGCAGATTTTTTACTTTTATTATGCTTATATATAAATGCTGTTGTCAAAACGAAAGCTGATGAAACTATTAAGTTTGAAAGCTCTCCGACATAAAAAGTTTTTGTTCCGTTAATTACAATATTTAACAAAATTTTTATACATACAATTAAAAATCCTGCTAACGGTCCCATTGCAAATCCTCCTATTAATGCGGGAAGTTCTGCAATATCCATTTCCATAAATGTAGGAGCAAAAGGTAGAGGAACTTTAATAAACATTAAAAGCACACTTATCGTTCCAAGAATTGAAATCTTTGTAATCTCTGAAATATTGAATTTTTTCTTATTCATAATAACCTCCTAAAATTTAGCAAAAAAAAATGCCATCTTTAGGGCATAAACATTTCTTCTTTCATCCAGACTTTAACTGTCGGTATTGGAATTTCACCAATTCAGCATAATGCTCGCAGACTTTACTGCCGGTGAGGAAACGACCCTCGCCCTGAAGACAAGTTGAGTATATCACAAATAATAAGTGATGTCAATAAAAATTCGTATTTTTGTCAATAAATTTTAAAAGAGTTATTTTACAACGCTTTCATAAATATTATTAATAAATAATTGTTATTCATTAAAAATATTTATAGATTGATAAAATATTTGCAAAAAAATTTTTTATGATATATAATTTATGGGTGATAAAATATTTTAAGGAGGTCGCATTGTAATGAAAATGCTTAAAAAAATCTTTACATTTGTACTTTTGTTTTCCGTTACATTCAGTTCTATCGGAATAAATACTTATGCAAAAGATACAAGTGCTTTAACCGAAGTGGAATATGTAAATGTTCCATCTCCTACTGAAGATGGAAAGAGAACTTTTACACTTAAAGGTTCCGATTTGGAAGAAAAAGATATTAAGGCGAAAGTAGTGCTTAAAGGAAGTACTGAACGCTTAACAGAAGTTGAAAAATCATTAACTTTTTCTGAAGAAACAAAAGAAAATTCAAGTAAAAAAGTTATTACTTTAAATTTTCCAAAAAATGAAAAAGAAAGTAAAACTTATGAAGTTTCTTTCAGTGTAAAGGGAAGTGATGAATCCTTTGTAGAAGAATTTAAAAAAACTGTGAAAATAAGACAGAGTACATCAGGTGGTGGCGGAGTGGTAGTTCCTCCGGTAAATCCTGAACAACCTAAACCTGTTGAAGAGAATGCAATTTTAAAAGCAACAGCAGATAATGAAAATTTGCCAAAAGAAGGCGGAGAAGTAAATTTAACTGTATTTACTAAAAAAATTAATGATAAACATATATCTCCTGAAAATGTAAAACTTCAAATTTCTTTAGATGGAGTTGTAACAGAATTAGGAAAAAATGCGGAAGTGAAAGGTGAAAAAGCTAAAAAGACTATTACTTTAAATTTCCCTAAAAATAATACTTCTAAAGAACAAGTTTATACTATAAAATTCAATACAAAAGGCTCTGAAACAGATTTTCAAGATGAACCGACAGTTACTATTAAAGTTGCTCCATCTGAACAAAATAATGATGAAAATTCTATTGTCAGAGTAACACCTGAAAGTAAAGACTTGTCAAAAGAAGGTGGAGAAGTAAAGTTAGAATTAATTACTATGAAGGTTAATGGAAATCATATTTCTGCTAAAGATGTTAAAATTCAAGTATTATTAAATAATGTTCCAACTGATTTGGGTAAAAAAGCTGTAATAACAGGCGATAAGGCAAAGAAGACTATTACTTTAAATTTTCCAAAAAATGATACTTCTAAAGAACAAGTTTATACTATAAAGTTCAATACAAAAGGCTCTGAAACGGATTTTCAAGAAAATCCGACAGTTAAAGTTACTGTTGCAAGTTCTGAACAAAGTAATATGGTTATAAATGAGCTTAAAGTAAAAACTCCTAATTTACCTAAAGCAGGAGGAGTAAATACTGTTACTATAAAAGGTGAAAATTTAGAATCCGATAAACTTAAACTTGAAATCTTTAAAGTTGAAAATGCTGTTGAAACAAAAATTGAAATGAATTATGCTTTTGTTGGAACAAGTGAAGTTCAAAGTGCTACTTTAAATTTTCCAAAGGCAAAATCAGATAAAAAAGAAGTTTATAAGATTAGATTAAATGACAAAGAAGTTACTGTTACTGTTGGTGGAGACGAAAGTGGAGAAATTGTCGATTTTGTGCCAAGTAATGTATATCTTGACAACAGTAAGACAAAAATAACTTTAAAATTTGATGAAAGAGTTTTTGAAATAAATGATATTGAAACTTTAAAGGCAGGAATTTCATTTAAGAAATCCGCTTCTGATAATTTTGAAAAGTTAAAAGCAAAGGATAAAGTTGAAGTTTTAGAAGATAAAATTGTGATAACTTTGGAAAATCCAATTGAAATTAAAACGGGTGCAAAAATTAAATTTGAAGAAAGAATAATCAAAGATGGAAAAAACAGAGAAAATAAATCTTTTGAACAATTTATAAAAGATGCTTTTCCAACAGTAAATGAAGCTAATTTTGTTGAAGGAGAAATTTTAACTAAATTAGGCGGAAATTCAAAAGTTAAATTAGTTGGTGAAAATTTAAGCAAAGCTGTTAAGGTTAAAATTCTAAAAAACAATAAAGATAAAACTTCAAATTCTGAAATAACAGAATCAGCTAATGTAAAAGTGGAAGTTGTAAATAATACTGAACAAATTATAACTTTTAAATTGCCGGAAAATAAAACTAAAAGAGCTGAAACTTATTCAGTTATGGTATCTTTAGACGATGGAAAAACATATTCTTCAGCAATTGGAGTAAATATATTAAAAAACAGGGCAAAAAGATTGGTTGCAACGGTTTTAGCTACTGATAAAATAACTGATAAACCGATTTTAAGTTTTATGTCAATTCAATCTTATGGAACTTCAGGTGGCGGTACTGAACAACCTGATGTAACTCATACTTATACTCCGGTAGGTCAAGAAAGTAAAAAAACTTGGGTTACTATGTTCGGAGCTAATTTCAATAAGGCTTTGACAAAGATAAAAATTGTAGATGAAAACGGAATAGAATGGTATCCATTACAAAATGAAGGTACATCCGACAGTATGGACAACTTTATAATGGTTAGTTCAGACGGAACAGGAATCTATGGAAATGGAAATACACAAATGTTTGAACTTATTTGTCCTAGAAATGTTACAAATCCTAAAAATCCAAATGGAGATGTTACTTTTAAATTTTTAGTTGCTGTTGACGGAGAAAATTATGACGAGGAAGTTTTTGTAAGAGCGACTGTTGTAAATGACAAAGTAGGGAAAAAAGAAAAACTTACTTTAGATGAAGTTTCTGAAATAAAAGTAAAACATGAAACAGAAGATGGCAAAGTGGCTTTCAAGGGAGCTACAGTTAAAGGATATAGATGGTCTAAACTTAGATCTTTCAATGTAAGGCCTATTGAAAGCAGTAAAGATTTTGAAGCTGTAAAATATAAGATAGTTAGAGCCGACGGAAGTGTTGAAGAAAAAGAAATCGGAAATATCTATGAAGAAAAAGTTAAAGATATTAAGGAAGTAACTTTTATCTATAAGAGTAATATAAATCTTGACGAATTAAATAAAGCAATAACAAATGCGAATACTGCAAAAGGTACAGATAAATACAAATATGCTGCAGAAGAAATTAAAAATGAATTTGACAAAGCGTTAGAAAATGCCATTAAAGCAGTTGGAAATCCGGTAAGTCAAGGAAATGTAGATAAATTAGCAAAGGATTTAAAAGAAAAAACAGAAAAATTAGATGGTGTTAAACCTGAAAACTCTGATAAAGAAATTACACTTACTGATAAAGAAACTAAAATTTCTGTTACAGGTAAAAACTTGTCAGGAAAAGAACTTGTGGTTGAAAAATTAAATCCTAAAGATTTTCTGGCTCTTAAAGATAAAAATATTTCACTATTCGATATTTATTTTAGAGATTCAAAGACAAAGAAGAAGATAGGATTGCCTGTTGGACAATATACAGTTGTAATGCCTAAAGAAAAAGGAAAAGTTGTAGAAAAAGTTTATTATGTAAATGATAATGGTCAAGTTGAAGAAAAAACTTTTACTCAAGATGATAAGGCTGTAACATTTGTTACAACTCATTTTTCAAAATATGCAGTAAAATATAAATCTGAAAACAAACCCGAAAATAACAACAATAATAACAATAATAACAATAACAATAACAATAGTGTAATAACTGATAATAACAAGAAAAGCGGTAGAAAACCGAAACTAGCTAAAACAGGAATTGCACAAATGTCATTGTTACCTACTGTTCTTTTGGGAATTGCATCAGTTGTTATTTCTAAAAAGAAAAATAGATATTAATATAGTATAAAGAACTTCAATAATTTTATTGGAGTTCTTTTTTTACTAATTGAAGGAATTTAAAGATTTTATTATAAAATTTAATTATAAATAAATGTTTTCAATAAGTATTTTCTATTTTACTATATAAAATATATGTGATATAATACAAATATAATGATATAAAGTATTGTATTTGACTGAATAAAATGATGATAAATTGTTTAGTTTTATTTTTATGGTGTAGGAGGTGAATTTTTTAGAATTGTCAAATACATAGTTAAAAAGTTATTTTATCATAGAGTTTCTTGAAAAATATCTAAAAGATTAAGAGAAAAAATGAGGAGATATGATTTAATATCAAAAAAGATTATGGAAAATTTAAGAGAAGAGATACTGGAACTTAGGCGAAATGCGTTTATAGAGACAATAATGGGCTTGGAGAATGAAAGATACATAATAGGTTACTTGGGGAGAACCGTTCCGAAAGAAATATTTTACGGTTTTGACTTGGTACCTCTACCTTTGGACGGAGTAGATAAATACATATTGGAATATTCAAATGAAAAAGATTTGTGTAGCATAATTGATTCAACTTTGACTTATGCTATGACTAAAAAATGCCCTTTGCTTTACAATGCAAAATTGATTGTTGTAGATAATTCTTGCCCTCTGCTTTTAAAAGTATTGAAGGATAATTTAAAGGACAAAGTTTTTTTCTACGATGGTAATCTTAAAAATTTAAAAAACATAGTAGAGGAAGTATATAATCGAGATTTTTCTGAAACAAATTTCTTAAAAGCTGTTGAATTATCTAAAAGTATTTCTTCAAAATTGGAAAAACTTTCTAAAACCGATATTGAATCCAGATTTTTATATGAAGTTGAATTTTATACTCAATTTATTTTTTCTTTGGAAGAAAAAAATAATATGATTGATAGAGTGCTGTCTAATTTTAAAGATGTAAATAAAAAAAGACAAAAGATATACGTTCCAAGAGCAATTCAAATTTTGGACGATATTGATGAAAAATATAAAGATTATCAAATCATAGAAAATTTTTGTCTTGGAGAAATTTTTAAGACTTATAAAAGTAGTGGTTATGAGTTTTTGAAAGAAAAGTATAATAATAAGAAAACAAAAAAATTAGATATTTTGTATCAAGATTGTCCCTATGATAATAAATAGAATTTTATAGGAGGCAATAAAATGGCTGATTACAGAAAAATGTGGGAAGATTTGAATATGGATGTCGATACTCATGATATTTTATGTGAAGTTTTACCTGTCGCATTCGGAGATGTTTTTTTAAGTCAAGAAAATAGACCTGAGGGTATGGACTATTTCAATATGGTAGTTGCAGAAATTCACGGAATTAGACCTGCAGAACTTATTGAATTTCAAAAGAAGGGTGGAAAAGTTGTAGGCTCTTTTTGTATCCATGTTCCTGATGAAGTTGTAGTTGCAGCGGGAGCTATTGCAACAGGTTTGTGTAGCGGATCTCAATTTTGGGTTCCGGGTGGAGAAAAAGTACTTCCAACATCTACTTGCCCGTTGATAAAGGCATCTTTGGGTGCAAGATTTGATAGAACTTGTCCATTCTTTAGAATTGCTGATCTTTTTGTTGGAGAAACAACTTGTGACGGTAAGAAAAAGGCATGGGAAATTTTAGCAAAAGATGCTCCAATGTATATAATGGATATTCCACAAATGAAGAGAGAAAAAGATTTTATAAAATGGAAAGAAGAAATAAAAGGCTATATGGCTGAATTGGAAAAATTGACAGGAAATAAAATTACAGAAGAAAGCTTAAAAAATGCGATTGTAACCTTGAATAATAAGAGAAAGGCTTTAAAAAGATTAAATAGTTTTAGAAAACTTGACAATGTACCTATTTCAGGAAGAGATGTACTTCTTATCACACAAATAGCATTTTATGATGACCCTGTAAGATTTACTGCACAAGTAAATAGACTTTGTGATGAACTTGAAGAAAGAGCAAAGAATAATGTAAGTGTATTCAAAAAAGGTACAAAGAGAATATTGTTAACCGGAACTCCGCTTTCAATTCCAAACTGGAAGATTCATCAAATAGTTGAAAATATAGGAGGAATGATTGTCTGTGAAGAAATGTGTACAGGTAATAGATATTCTGAACATCTAGTAGATGAAAATGGAAAGACAATGGATGAAATGGTTGAAAATCTAACTCGTAGATATTTAGGAAGCATAAACTGTGCATGCTTTACTCCAAATACTGAAAGAGTTGAAGACATAATCAGATTGGTTAAAGAATATAATATAGACGGAGTTATTGATGTAAACTTGAAGTTCTGTACACTTTATGATACAGAGGGAACAATAGTTGAAAAAGCTTTAAAAGAAGCTAAAATTCCTGTTCTTGGAATCGAAACTGACTATACGGACTCAGACAGTGAACAATTAAAAACAAGAATTGGTGCATTTATCGAGATGTTAAGCTAATGCTATATTATATTTTTTTTAAAGATACAAAAAACGGTCAAGAACTTTATAAATTAATGAAACAAAATGGAATAAAATGTACAATAGCACCAACTCCTAAAACGGAAGATCACTGTTGCGGAATAAGTATTTTATTCTATAATATTGAAGATAAGCCATTAATTGAAAAGTTGATTTTAGAAAATGGTATTGAGATTTTAAAATTTTACGAAAAAGAGAAAGATATAAATCCTGATAGAATGAGATTTTGTTAATAAAAAGTTCACTCTTCCGCGATGCTTCGCATCTGGTAGATTTTGGAAACCTTGTTGTTTCACAATAAAAAACTTCGACATAAATTGTCGAAGTTTTTCCTTTTTTCTAATTGTCAACACTGAATTTAAAAGTTTCTTCATCTTTGTCAAAAGTTAAAGAATAAGTTTTTCCTTTTTCAACTTCAAGTGAAAGTTTTGTAGGGCCCCAAGTCGTAGTTACATTCTTATGTAGCACTCCGGGTCTTGTATAACTGTAAGTAAGTTCAACATCTACAGTTCCCGGTAATGCATAAATTACAGACTTTGTTCCTTCATACGCAATTGTTGGATAAGCATTGGGACTCAAAATTCTTCCTGAAAGTGTCTTTGAAGTAATCGCATTAAAACCAGTATTTAAATAGATTTTAACTGCATCAGGATGATCTGAAAGCCATTTATCATATCCTTGTTTTCTTTTTTTTGACCAAATTACAATTCCAACAACATAAATAATTAAAACGGCGGGAATTATATAAGCCATAACTCCCATATTTTTAATCATCTGTGAAATATTATCCATAGTATCCTCCTAATATAAAATTATTTTGCTTTTAACGTAATTGATTCCGCTTCATCTCCGACTACACGGATATCTTCAATAAGTTTCTCGAATTGCTTGTATCCAAGTAATGACAAATCAAAACTTTTAGTATTTTCGTTTGAGTCTATAACATACAAAGTTAATATGTCGTTATTTTTTATTTTAGCTTTGATTGCACATTCATCCAATTCGTATTCATAAACTTTTTTACCATCTACTATTGTAAGGGTATCATCTGTAACCTTAACATACAATTTCCTGTCTTTAAGTGTCATAGCCAGTGAGAAAACAAATACAACAGCCACAACTATAGCATTTATATAGTCTTTAACAAAAAAGTGCAAAATAAAAGCTAAAAAAGCACAGGCGACAATTAACAGCACCAGCTCTTTTACAACTTGAAAAGATGTTGATTTGTAAATTCTTTCATTCATAAAATCCTCCATTCAAATTACATAATATATTTATTTTAAATTCTTTCTTGTAAATATCATCTTTCCTGCAGGAGTTTGTAATATACTCGTTACAGTTGTTTCTATTGTTTGACCGATATAATCTTTTCCGTCTTCAACTACAATCATGGTTCCGTCAGAAAGATATCCAAGACCTTGTTCGGGTTCCTTACCACGATTAATGACTTCAACAATAAGTTTTTCGCCTTGAATTACAACAGGTTTCACCGCAAGTGCAAGCTCATTTACATTCAGTATTGAAATTTTTTGAAGAGACGCAACCTTGTTTAAATTGTAGTCATTTGTAATAAGTTTTCCATGATAATCTTCTGTTAATTTTAAAAGTTTATGGTCAACTTCTTTGATATTTTTGTAATCCTTATCTACAATTTTTATTTCAATATTTTTTTCGTTTTGAAGTAAATCCAAAATATCCAGTCCGCGTCTTCCTCTTTGTCTTCTGTTTGGGTCTTCGGAATCCGCAATGTATTGTAATTCCTTAACCATAAACATAGCAATAATAATTGGACCTTCTAAAAATCCGGTTTTGATTATATCATAAATTCTTCCGTCAATTATAACAGAGGTATCTAAAATTTTAGGATATACATGTCCTTTTTTAAAGGACTTTTCTCTCGAAAAAAGTTTAAATTTCAATATTTCTTCTTTTTTATCCACAGCTATTTTGATTCCTATAAATCCAAGCGCACAATATATAAAAATAGCAATCGTTGCACTTAATAAATTTCCAATTACAGGAAATTTTATAGTAGAAATCGGTAATGAAATTAAAAAAGCTATAATCAATCCAACTATAAGTCCGATAATTGCGGTAACAATATCAGAAGTCGGAGTTTTTTGAGCTTTTTTTATCATATTTTCAAAATTAACTGTAAGTTTCTTTAAAATTACCGGAAATAATAAATAAAAAATAATACCAAAAATAATTGCAAAAATGGAATAAATCGAAATCACAGCAAATTTGCTTAACTCTAACTCTACAACTTGACCGAATCCATAGGCTAATAGAATACCTAAAAGCCCACCAAAAACAAAGGTCAAGTATCTTAAACCTTTAAACATATTCTCCTCCTAATGTTCCATAGAATACTCTATGATTTTATTAATTTTGTTTTTTGAAAAACCGCTAACCATAACAAATTCTGAAACTAAAATTCGCTTTGCAAGATTTAACATAAACAGTTCCTTTAAAGAAAGTTTACCTTTTTCATTCCTTATGGCCAACCCTTTAAGAACATAAGCTATATTAAAAATATCTGAAGACTTAAGTCTTTTTGTATTTTCCTTATATCTTTGTACCCAATTATTCGGCATGGGGAATTCTTCGTTGTTAAGGTAATTGTAAACCTCATCAAGAGTATCTTCATTGACAAGTTTTCTAAATTCAAATTTATCAATGTCATCTTCTTTAATGAAGATATGTAAATTTTGTTCAAAAGGAAGTTCAATAACATAAAATCGTTCACAATAATCGCCCAAATCTTTGTCTTCTATGCTTTTAATCAATCCTGCTCCATGCATAGGATAAAATATTTTTTCACCAACATCCATAGCAATCTCCTAATTTTTATCAACAACTACATAACTACCTCCAGTATTATTATACACTAAAAGTCAAAAAAATTAAAGCGTTTTCTATTACTTTATCTCAATTAAATTAAATTTAGTAAAAGAAGCAAATTTTCTTTTATTATTTTATTATTTTTTGTTATGAGAATAAAATTTTCAGTCAAATTTTGAGATTCTCTAAAAATTTTATTTTCATATTTTGATTTAAAAACTTTAGCTTTTATATTATTTTCAATTAGTCCATCTTCCAATTCCAACGAAATTTTGATTTCATCTTTACTGCTCGTTATACTGTAATTACTTTGATGAAAGTTTATATCTATATTTTTGAGACTGGAAAGTCTTGTTATCAGATAGTTTTTTTGAATATAGATTGTTTTTAAAATTCCTGTAAATTTTTTGTTATTAATGGTCAAAATTTTATTTAAAATACTTTCCTTATATTCATAAATATAGCTTAGAACTTGCAGATCAATATAGTTATGGTAAATAAGTTTTGACAACATCTCTTTATCCTTAAGCTCTTGATACATCTTGAAAATTTTAGGCATTTCCTGTTGATTAACATGGTCATGAACATCAAAACCAAGTCTTTTTCCCAAATTTATAGCCTTTAGGCTAGGTTCATCAAGAAAAAAATTGAGCTTTTGAAGTTGCCTGTAAATATCAATATTTTCAAAATCAACTTTCGAAATATTATATTTTTCCATTTTTTTTCTGATAAAAGGAAAATCAAATCTGTCTCCATTATATGAAATTACTTTTTTTGTACTTAAAAGCTCATTTACCTTCAAAATCAATTCTTTTTCTTCTGATTCATCTTCAATATAATATTGAGAATAAATTAAATTTTTACCTTTTTTTTCACAAATTCCAAACATATACATAAAGTCTTTTGTTCTGTTAAGTCCGGTTGTTTCTATATCAAATAAAATATAATCTTTAAAATTAGAGTCGGTTTTTTCAATGTTTACAACTTTTTTCATAATAACCTCTTTTTTAAATTTAAAAATAAGAACCCCACCCTTCCACGACGCTTCGCATCGGGAGGGTACCCGGGAACCTTGTTGTTTCGTAATAAGAACCCCATCCTTCCACGATGCTTCGCATCGGGAGGGTACCCGGGAACCTTGTTGCTTCGCAATAAGAACTCCACCCTTCCACGACGCTTCGCATCGGGAGGGTACTCGGGAACCTTGTTGTTTCACAATAAAAAAAGTAGAGCCTAAAAACTCTACTTTTTTAACTACTACCCATAGTAACAATGGTGCAGGAAAGAGGACTTGAACCCCCACGTCAATGACACTAGATCCTAAGTCTAGCGCGTCTGCCAGTTCCGCCATTCCTGCATATATGGGGTGGATGATGGGATTCGAACCCATGACCTTCAGAGCCACAATCTGACGCCCTAACCAGCTAGGCCACACCCACCAAACTTTTCATTCACATTGAACGCCTGTATATTATATCAATTTATAAAATATTTGTCAATACTTTTTAAAAAATTTTCAAATATTTATATACAATGTTCATCCTTGCATTTATGTGTACTATGTAGTTCTTCATCGGAATTTTTTATACATTCCAATTCTTCTTTTGAAAGTTTTTTCTGACAGTTTTTACAGATACCTTTAATTTCTAAATAATGACCTGTTACGATAAATTCAGTTTTGTTTTCTATATCATCAATTAAGCTATGTATTGGGCAATGATTTATCGGTATTATTTTTTTGCATCTTTCACAAATCAAACTGTGAATATGTCCATTATTTAATTGAAAATATGTAGTTCCATCTATTTCTGCAGTTCTCTTTGCAATATTTTTTTCACAAAATTGATTCAATGCTCGGTATATACTTGAGATACTATATTTTTCGCCTTTTGTTGAGATTGCATTATAAATATCTTCTGCCGTTGTTGGAACTTCTCTTTTTTCCAATTCTTTAAGAATTGCCAATCTGTTTTTTGTGACTTTCAAATCATTATCTTTTAGAGTTTTCAAAAAAGCTTTTTTCATAAATACTCTCCTTTGCTTGATTTTTCGACGAAAAGGGTATATAATACACTATATGTAAATGAGTGCTATTTGCAAATAAATTCACTCTTGATTAACCAAAAGGAGTAATTGTGAGAAAGTCACAATTAAAATCATTTCCTTTACCATTATTATATCATTTTTTTCAGTTTATGGCAAAGAATGAAAAAATGATTCAAAAAAAGAATATAAAAAAAAACGTATATTTTATTTTATTCATTACAATTTTATTAGATAAAATTAAAGTTAAGAATTTAAACCAACTGTCAAAGATTTTAGGATAGTTTAAATTACAAGATAGGAGAATGTTTTGGAAAGTATTATTTCAATAAAAAATGTTTCTTTTTCTTACAGTGGAGGTGTAAATGTTTTAGAAAATCTTTCTTTTGATATTTATAAGAAAGATTTTATAGCTATAATTGGAGCAAATGGTAGTGGAAAATCTACTTTGCTTAAATTGATTTTAAAAGAGCTTAATCCTTCAGATGGAGAAATATTTATATCAAGTACAAATATTAAGAATTTTAAAGAGTGGGATACAATAGGATATGTTCCTCAGATAAATGCCGGTAATATACCCGGTTTTCCTATAACGGCTTTAGAGATAGTAACTCTAAATCTTTATAATAAGATGGGATTTTTCAAATTTTCAAGGAAAAGTCATATTGAACTTGCAAAAAGGGCATTGTCGCAAGTTAATATGCTTGATTTTGCAAATACGCCTATGAATAAAATGAGTGGTGGACAACAACAGAGAATTATGATTGCAAAATCTTTAATAAATAATCCTAAGATTTTAATTTTTGATGAGCCTACAACGGGAATTGACAAAGAAAGTAAAGATCAACTTTTTAAGATTTTAACTCATCTTAACAGGATACATGGTATTACAATTTTACTTGTAACTCATGAACTTGAAATCATGAAAGATAATCTTACAAAAGTTGTGGAAATAAGAGATAAGAAAGTGGTGGTGAGATAATGTTTCAACTTGAATTTATGAGAAGAGCTTTTTTGGTTGGAATTATGTTATCCATTGTTATACCTTGCATTGGAGTTGTTATGGTAAATAAGAGAAATTCGATGATTGGTGAAGCACTATCACATGTTTCTCTTGCTGGTGTTACGATAGGGCTTATTTTCAGAGTAAATCCAATCATAACGGCAATAATTTCTTGTGCGGTTGCAAGTTTTTCCATTGAAATCATGAGAAGATATTTTCCAAAAAATTCGGATATATCAACTGCAATAATTATGAGTTTAGGAATCGGACTTGCAGCAGTGCTTTCAGATTTTGTAAAAGGAGCGGCTAATTTTAACAGCTTTTTATTTGGAAGTATTGTTGCTATAAGTGATTTTGAAGTTATTTTGGTTACTATGGTATTTTTTATTGTAATTGCGGTTTTTGCCATATTGTATAAGGCATTGTTGTATGTTTCATTTGATGAAGTAGGAGCAAGACTTGCGGGAATTAGAGTTCAAACTGTAAATATAATTTTTACATTTTTAATTTCTCTATCAATTTCAATTGCTTCAAGAACTGTTGGAGTTTTAATGGTTTCATCCCTTATGGTTATTCCAGTCGCCTGTGCATTAAGAGTTTCAAAATCTTATTTTCAAACTGTAATTTACTCTATTTTGTTTGGAATGTTATTTACAATTGCAGGTATTGTTATCTCATTTTATCAAGGATTGAAACCGGGTGGAACAATGGTTTTAACGGGAATTGTAATGCTGGTTACAATAGTGATTTTACAAAATTTAAGAAAACTTTTAAAAATTTAAAGAAAATCATTTTGGTTTTCTTTTTTGTTGTGGTACTATTTTTATATTTTGATTTGTGGTAAAATATACTTGAGTTAAAATTAATTTTTATGGAGAGATATTATGATTTTTGTTGAAAATAAAAATTTTGATCCTGCATTAAATCATGCAATAGAACTTTATTTGATGGAAAATTACGATGAAGATATTTTTATGCTTTGGAGAAATAGACCTTGTATTTTGATTGGACGATATCAAAATATTGATTTGGAAGTGAATTTAGATTTTACAAATGCAAATAATATGGATGTAATTAGAAGATTATCCGGTGGTGGTGCGATATATTGTGATACGGAAAATATGCAATATAGTTTTATAACTAAAAAAACCGGAGATGATGTGGATTCATCTTTTAAAAAGTTTGCAAAACCTGTCGTTAATTTTCTGAAGTCTTTGGGACTTAATGCGGAATTTACAGGAAGAAATGATATTCAGATAGACGGAGCGAAAGTCAGTGGAAATGCTCAATATCAAAATAAAGAAAAGATTTTACATCATGGTACTTTTTTATTCAAGGCGAATTTATATAATTTAACTAATTCTTTAAAATCAAGAGATATAAAATTTAAAGGTAAAGCCGTTCAATCTGTAAGATCCAGAGTTGGATTTATTGGAGATATGATTGATATGGATGTTGAAACTTTTATGGATAAAGCTATTGAATATATAAAAAATGAATATAAAATTACAGGTACTACATTCTTAACTGAAGAAGAGATGAAAAAAATTTACGAAATTAGAGATTCTCTTTTTGCAACAAAAGATTGGAATTATGGAAACGGCTCTTTAAAAAAGAATAGAAAAGCGGAAAAATATTCTTGTGGAGTCGTAGAAATAGGGATTGATATTGAAAATGAGACTATTAAAGACATTTCCATTGAAGGAGATTTCTTTAGTGAATTGGGTATAGATAAATTGTGTAGTATATTAAAAGGAGTTCAATGTTCAAAAGAGGCGATTGAAGAAGCTCTTAAAGATATTGAAATTGATAGATATATTAAGTCAATGGATAAAAAAGTTTTTATTGATGATATAACTAAATTATTTTAAGAGGTGTGATATGCTGAAAAGAAAAGCAGAAATAATGAGAAAACCTGAATGGTTAAAATTAAAAATTCAGGGAGATAAAAATACAACTGATGTTGAAAGTATGATTGAAGGGTTGAACTTACATACTGTTTGTCATGAAGCAAATTGTCCTAATAAAATGGAATGTTATTCAAGAAGGACTGCTACTTTCATGATTCTTGGAAGGAATTGTACAAGAAATTGTACTTTTTGTAACGTAACAAGACATACGCCCGACCCTGTCGATTTGAACGAACCTGAAAATCTTGCAAAAGCTGTTCAAATTTTAGGATTAAAACATGCTGTTGTAACTTCCGTTACAAGAGATGACTTGCCTGATGAAGGAGCAAATCAATTTGCAGAGGTTGTAAGGCAAGTAAGAAAATATAATCCTGAAACGACAATAGAACTTTTAATTCCTGATATGTCAGGAAGAAAAGAACTTATGGATATAATTTATGAAACAAAGCCGGATGTTTTAAACCATAATGTTGAAACAATTCCGGCGTTTTATCCAAAAGTTAGACCTGCTGCAAACTTTCAAAGAAGTTTAGAGGTTTTAAAATATGCAAAAGAATGTGGACTTAAAACAAAATCAGGACTTATGGTAGGTTTTGGAGAAACGGAAGAACAAGTTGTTGAAGTTTTCAAGGCTCTTAGAGATGTAGGATGCGATATGGTAACTGTGGGACAATATTTACAACCTACAAAATTCCATATTGCCGTTAAAGAATATGTACATCCTCAACAATTTGACAGATATAGAGATATAGCTTTTAAGATGGGATTTTTAAGAGTAAATTCAGGTCCGTTGGTAAGAAGTTCATATCATGCAGAAGCGATTTAATTTTTAAAACTCATTTTTACAATTGTAAAAATGAGTTTTTTTTGCAAAAACTATATTTATTAAGCAATTTGTGGTAAAATAGATATATATTGTGGTTATGGGGTGTTTTATGAAAGAATTTTATATATATTCAAGTCTTGACAACAAAAAATTATGTTGTATCGACTTTTCTGAAAATTTAAAAAATCCGAAAATAGTTCTGCAAATTTGTCATGGAATGGCTGAGCATATAAGAAGATATAAAGATTTTGCTCTATTTTTGGAAAAACAGGGGATTAGAGTTTTTGGAATGGATAATAGAGGACATGGGGAAACTTGTGAAGCTGAAGAAGAAAAAGGTCATATTGCCGATAAAGAAGGTAATATAAAACTTATCGAAGATGTTTACGACCTTAACAAATATATAAAAGAGCAATTTTCGGATAAAAAAATTGTTATATTCGGACATAGTATGGGTTCGGTTATCGTTAGGAATTTTTTAAATAAATATTCTGATTCAGTTGACGGTGCCATAATTTGTGGAACGACCGAACAATATGGAATGAAACACAGATTTGCAATGTTATTAGCTAGAATTTTATCGAGAAAAAATGGGAATAAAAGAAGTAATTTTGTAAACAGACTTGGCTTTAGTGGATATAATTCCGGAATAAAAAATAAAAATACCGATTTTGATTGGCTGACAAGAGATGAAAAAGTTGTTGAAAATTATATTTTAGATAAAGATTGCGGTTTTCTTTGCACAAATACTTTTTTCTTGGATTTGATAACTTTGATAAAGGAAGCTTCTGATAAAAAGAATCTTGAAAATATAAATAAAGATTTACCTATACTCTTTATTTCCGGAAAAGCAGACCCTGTAGGAGCTTATGGAAGAGGAGTTTTAAAAGGATATAGAATGTATAAAAAAGCAGGATTAAAAAATGTAAAAATAAAACTCTATGCACAAATGAGACATGAAATTTTAAATGAAATTGATAAAGATAAAGTTTATCTTGATATCTATAAATTTTTAGAAAGTATATATGAAAATAACTAAGGGAGGATAAAGAGGAGTTATATTAAAAGTTACTCCTCTTTAGTTTTAACTGCTATTTATTGGAGGAAAAACATTGAAAAAAAGACCGGAGTTTCAAGAAATTAAAACGTTTGAAGAATTTTGTAAATATTATTGGTATCGTGAAGAACTTTCTCAAATATGTAAATTACTAGGTTTAGAATATAGAGGGACAAAACAAGAACTTAATTGTACTATTGAGGAGTATTTTAAAGGAAATATCATTAAAAAGACTGTAATAAAAAAAGAAAAGAAGAAAGTGGAAAATATTACTTTAGATACGCCATTACTTGAGTGTGGTTTTTCCTTTAATGCAAAGTTTAGAGAATACTTTTCTAATTTAACAGGAATTTCACCATTTAAATTTAATGCTGATATGGCGACATCTTGGAGAAAAGTAAAAAAAGATAAAGATTTGAATTTTACAATTAAGGATATGCTAAATGTGTATTATGGAAAATCTGATTATGCAAAGTATGATAATTCAGTTTGTGAATGGAATCAATTTTTAAAAGACTTTTGCTCAGATAAATCTAGTTTAGACTATTCGAATAAGTTAAAAGTTGCTTCTATTCTTTGGAAAGAGGCTAAAGATTCAAAAAACGAAAAAAAATATTCGAGAGAATTGTTGGATAAGTATTCTCGTAAAGTAAAGGAATATCGAAAATAAATACCTGTTAATCAGACTAATAAAGGAATATTAAATCGTAAAGAATTGTTATTCCTTTTTTAAAATTAAATTGAGAATATTAGCTAATAAATAGATATTGACAAAAGAATTATTTACTGTTATTATATTGATGTGATATTGATAACTCAAAGAGAAAGTGCACATAGGGTTCCGAAGATTTTTCTTGCAGGTCCAAGCTGTGCAGGTGCTATGCACTACACCTAAGGGAGAAAAGCCCAGAAGGTAGGTTTCGCTTGAAGCCTACTTTTTGGGCGTTTATTTTTTTTAGATGTTATTTTTTAAGAGTTATTTTTGTTTTTTGCAAAAAAATTTTTTTAGGAGGAATTATGAGCACGTTTTTTGAAAATTTTTTCAAACTCAAGGAACACAAAACAACTGTTAGAACAGAAGTTTTAGCCGGTATTACCACATTTATGACTATGGCATACATATTAGTTGTAAACCCTACAATTTTATCCGAGGCCGGAATGGATAAGGGTGCTGTTTTTACAACAACAGCTATTGCATCATTTATAGGAACGGTCATAATGGGACTTCTTGCAAATTATCCTTTTGCGTTGGCTCCGGGTATGGGCTTAAATGCTTATTTTACCTATACAATTGTAATTGGTAAAGGATATAGCTGGCAATTTGCATTAACAGCCGTTTTATTGGAAGGTATTATATTTTTGATTTTAACTTTTACAAAAGTTAGAGAAATGATTGTAAATGCTATGCCTTACTCACTTAAACAGGCGGTTAGTGCGGGTATCGGTATTTTTATCGCATTTTTAGGATTATATCAGGCGGGACTTATTAAACAAGGAAAGGGAATACCTCTTGACTTGGGGACAATTACAAGTACAACTTCGTTAATCACAATTTTTGGCATTTTATTTACTATTTTATTGATTGTAAAAAAAGTTCCCGGTGCAATTTTGTTCGGTATGTTGGCTACAACAGCAGTGTCAATAATTTGTGGAGTTTCTGAACTTCCAAAGGCAATTATAGGTAAACCGTCAAGTATAGCTCCTATTTTTATGAAATTTGATTTCAGTAAGATTTTATCAACTGAAATGTTTGTAGCTCTTTTTGCTTTTCTATTCGTTGATTTATTCGATACAGTAGGAACTTTAGTAGGAGTTGCATCAAAAGCTGATATGTTGGACAAAGATGGAAATTTACCTAGAGCAAGACAGGCTCTTTTTGCCGACTCAATAGGAACAACAGTTGGAGCAATGCTTGGAACATCAACAGTAACTACGTTTGTTGAAAGTGCATCTGGTGTTGCTGAAGGAGGAAGAACGGGGCTTACAGCGATAGTAACAGCTTGCCTTTTCCTACTAGCTTTAATTTTTCAACCTATTTTTGCGGTTATTCCAACTTATGCGACATCTTCTGCATTAATTGTAGTAGGATTATTTATGATTACAGGAATTAAGAAAATTGATTTTGAGGATTATACAGAAGCACTACCTGCATTTTTAACTATTATTATGATGCCTCTATCATATTCAATAGCAAATGGAATTGTTTTTGGGATAGTTTCATATGCTGTATTAAAATTAATCTCAGGTAGAGGAAAAGAAGTTTCTCCAGTAGTATATATTTTAGCTTTACTATTCATATTAAAATTTGTAGCAGAAGCATTTATGTAATAAAAAAATATTATTATTTAAAAATGGGTCTTTAAGGCTCATTTTTTAGTTGATTATTTAAACAAAATATAGTATAATCTAACTTATGTTTAATTGAATTAAGTAATATTTTGAGGTGAAAGAATGATTAGTGTAATAGATTTAAGTTTGAGTTTTCAAGGACAAAAACTTTTTGATGATGTAAATTTATCTTTTACTCCGGGAAATTGTTATGGAGTAATTGGAGCGAATGGAGCAGGAAAGTCAACTTTTCTTAAGATTTTAGAGGAAAGACTTGAACCTGATACTGGAAGTGTTTCTATTAAGCCGAATACTCGTATGAGCTTTTTGGAACAAGATCATTTTAAGTTTGAAGATGAAAAAGTAATTGATGTTGTAATAATGGGAAATGCTCGTTTAATGGAAATCATTAGAGAAAAAGAAGCCATTTATGCAAAGGAAGATTTTTCAGATGAAGACGGAATTTTAGCTTCTGAACTTGAAGCGGAATTTGCAGACATGGACGGTTGGAGTGCAGAGGCAAATGCTTCAGCTCTTTTACAAGGTCTTGGTATCGGAACTGAATTGCATGAAAAAAAGATGAGTGAGCTTTCAGGTAAGGAAAAAGTTAAAGTTTTACTTGCAAAGGCACTTTTTGGAAATCCTGAAATTTTAATACTTGACGAACCTACTAATGACTTGGACATCAAGAGTATTTTATGGCTGGAAAATTTCCTTATGGATTATGAAGGAACTGTTATTGTAGTTAGCCACGATAGATATTTCTTAAATAATATTTGTACTCATATGGTGGATATTGATTTTAAAAAGATTAAGATTTTTGTTGGTAACTATGATTTCTGGTATGAATCAAGTCAACTTGCAGCACAGATGTTAAAAGACCAAAATAAGAAAAAAGAAGATAAAATTAAAGAATTACAAAACTTTATCGCAAGATTCTCTGCAAATAAGAGTAAGTCAAAACAAGCTACAAGCCGTAAGAAATTACTTGATAAAATTCAAATTGAAGATATTCAACCTTCAACAAGACGTTATCCATTTGTAGGTTTTGAAATGGAAAGAGAAGTTGGAAATCAAATTTTGGAAGTGAATGAAATTTCAAAGACAATTGAAGGAAGATTAGTTTTAGACAAGATTTCATTTATGGTAAATAAAAATGATAAGATTGGTTTTATCGGAGATGAACTTGCAATTACAACTCTTTTTAAAATTTTATCAGGAGAGATGGAAGCTGATAGCGGAAGTTTTAAATGGGGAGTTACAACTTCAAAATCCTATTTTCCAAAGGACAATACAGAATTCTTTAAAGATACTCCATATAATTTGATTGATTGGTTAAGACAATATTCAACTGAACAATCTGAAATTTATATCAGAGGATTTTTAGGAAGAATGTTATTCTCAGGAGATGAGGCTTTAAAACCTGCGCAAAAACTTTCTGGGGGAGAAAAAGTTAGAATGATGTTATCATATATGATGCTTAAAAATTCTAATGTTTTAATCCTTGACCAACCGACAAATCATTTGGATCTTGAAAGTATTATCAGTTTGAATAATGGGCTTAAAGCATTTAAGGGAAATATCTTATTTGCAAGTCATGATACTGAATTTATGAATACAATCGCAAATAGAATTATTCACATTGAAGAAAATGTATTTGAAGATAGACTTATGACTTATCAAGAATATATTGATAGATTCGTTGAAGGTCAATAATTATTAAATAAATATAAAGAAAAAATCCGAGTTTTGATACTCGGATTTTTTATCTAAAATAAATTTTAAGGAAGCTATTTAGCCTTATCTTTTAAGTAAAATTTTCCTTCAGTATGGAAAAATTCATCTTTTGCTTTTTTAATTTTTCCGCTCATAAATATTATTCCAATCATATTAGGAATAACTACAAGACCCAATGTTAAGTCTAAGAAAACTCCTGCGTGTTCAAATGAAAGAACTGCTGCTAGAACTATCATAATAGTTGCAATAAATCTCATAATTTTTCCTACCTTTGTTCCAAATAGATATTCTGCAAGTTTTTCAACATAGAATACTATTACGATTATTGTAGAAAGAACAAATAGGAATAAAGAAATTGAAACTACTACACTACCGATGTTTCCAAAGATTGAGTTAAATGCTCTTTCAACAGCTATTGATTTATATTCAGGATTCTTCCATATTCCTGTTGTCAAAACGATAAGTGCGGACATTGTACAAACTATTATAGTGTCGACAAATACTTCAAAAACTCCCCACATTCCTTGTCTTGCAGGATGATCTGTTATTGCAGTTGAATGTGCATAAGGGGCAGAGCCCATTCCTGATTCGTTAGAATAAACACCACGAGCAACTCCGTTAGTTATTGCTTTCTTTATTGCCCAACCCGCAGCACCACCTGCTATGGCTTTAGGATTAAAAGCACCAACAAAAATCATTTTGAAAGCTTCAGGTACTTTATTTATATTAATTGCAAGAACTATAAGTCCGAAGATTAAATAAATTAACGCCATAAATGGAACTAATTTTTCAGTTACTTGTCCAATTCTCTTAATTCCACCATAAACTACCAATATTACTAAGAAGAATACAAGTCCTATAGCAATATATTTGTGAACTCCCAGTTGTTCTAAAGGACCTGTTGCGGCAAGTGTTTGAACTGTAATTGAAGGTAAAATTTCAATCATAAAGAAAAATGCTACAAGTGAGCCTAAAATTTTTCCTATTTTTCCACCGATTCCATGTTGTAAGTAGTAACAAGCACCACCGACATATTCGCCATCTTCATTTTTTTGTCTATAAAGAATACCAAGTACAATTTCGCCAAATTTTGTTGCTTGACCTACTATTGCAGTAATCCACATCCAAAGTATTGAACCTGGACCCGCTATAAAAATAATCGAAGGCACAACTACTATATTTGCTGCACCGATTGATGAAGCAAGTGCTGCAGTTGCTGCTTGGAAAGGTGAAACGGTTCCTTCACCTGATTTGTTTTTACTAAACATCTTTCCGAAAGTTTGATTCATAATATACGGGAAGTAACGGATTTGGAAGAATCCTAGTCTTAAAGTTAAGAATATTCCTCCACCTACTAACAGAATCAACAGTGGGGGTCCCCAAAGCCAATCGGCAAAGCTTGACAATATTGAAATTAATGAATGCATAAAAAACCCTCCTTTTGAATTTTTGAAACATTATATTATAATAATGTTTTCCTTGATTATATTATACAACTTTGGTTACTGAAAATAGGGACATAAAGCTAATATAGTTTTGTAAATTTTGGTAAATTAAAATAGTGAATATCAATTAAAATTATATTTTTGATGTAAAAATCTTCTACAAAATTCAATTCATTGTGTTAATTAATTGAACTGAATTTACACAAAAAATATAATATATTTTCCATTGAAATAATAGGAAATTGGCAAGATAGACAAAAAGTTAAGACAATAAGCAAATATTGAACATGATTAAGGTTTATAGTATAATATGAAATGTATTTAATGATTTAGAGGAGCTTTATTATGTTTGATTTTTTTAGGTATTTTTTGATAGGGTTCAAAAGTATGTTGCAATATATTATTATTCGTAATGCTTTTATTTTTATTGCTTTGGCTTTTGTAATTATAATTTTTCGCAGATTTTCAATAGCATCTAGAAGTGGTGGAAGTGTTTTTAGACCATATCATATTTCAGATGGGAATTTTTATATACATAATGCTCTTTATGTTTTTGATAGGGTTATTTCTTTAAATGAGATAAAATCGATTGATGTGAATAGATTTAGAGGGGTAAATTTGAATGGAAGAAGATATATGCTGACTCTTGAATTTAAAAACAGTAAGAGTAGAAGTATTTTCTTCGGTAGAAATAAAGCTAATGATGAGTTGGTAAAAAGTTTAAAAAAAGAAACTAAAAAATATAATATTAAAATTCATACATGTTTGTTTGATTAGTTAAAATAAGGAGAGAAGATGAAAAAGATAAAGTTTCATAGTATTTATTATAGATTTATATTATTTATACTTACATTTGCAATTTTCGTTATAAATATGATAATAGCTGATAAAAATGCAATAATACAATTCTCTAATTTTAATCTAAAACTATGGCAATTAAATTATATTTTCATTGGAATTTTTATTGCTATTACATTAATTTTTTCTTTTATTGGTTGGAAATTTTATGTCTGTAAAGAAGGAATATACTTAAGAAAAATAGATTTATTAGTTCCTTGGGAGGATGTTGATGCTGTAAGTCATGTTTGGATTAATGAATGGAGCAGACGACCTTATGGGCGACAATATTTTTATAATCGAAAGTCATTGGTGATTTACAGAAATAACTATAAACCAATTTGCATTTATAATATTTCTTTATTAGCTTTATATACGATAAAAATTTTAAAACCTAGCATTAAAACCAATATTATTGTTGCTACATTGGCTACTATTTTTAATATGGCAGTTAATTTTGGAATAATTTATTATGTTTTTTCAAGGAAATTAGAATTTATAAAAATAGAGCTATTTCTTAGCTATATTGTTGTATATATGATAAAGATGACATTAGTACCATTAGTAATGGTCAAATATGAAAATATAAAACACGGGAAATACTTATTTCACGATAATGCATATAACAAAAATTCTTCAAAAGTAATTCAATTGTAAGTAATAAGGAGAGTTATGAAAAAGATAAAATTTCATAGTATTTATTATAGATTTATTTTGTTTATTTTTGCTATTTTTTTAACTAGTATAAATTCAATAGATAGAGTTAATAAAGTTACATTTGATTTTAAAGGGTTAAAAGTAGAATATTTAAATATTTGTTTTTTCGTTATTTCAATTGTTCTTATATGGTATTTTGAATTTTTTACTTGGAAATTATATATTTGTAAGGAAGGAATATATCTTAAAAAAATAGATTTATTTGTTCCATTTGAAGAGATAAATTCTGTGATCCACGTTTGGTTTAGTTCAATAGGAAGCGTTAAACACCGTTCAAGTTATAGTAGAAAATCATTGGTGATTTACAGAAAAAATGACAAGCCCATTGTCGTTTACAATATTTCTTTATTAGCATTATATTTTATAAAAAAATACAATTCAAAAGTTGAAATAAATATTATGTCTGCAACTTTAGCAACACTATTTAATGTTTTAGTTAATACATGGTTTCTTTATAGAACATTTACAGATTTTAATGGTATGATTAATTATACAGAATTATTTATCTATATCATTATATTTATAATAAAGTTATTAATACCATTTATAATGATTAGAATTCAAAATAAAATACATGGAGATTACCTAGAACATGATGTACCATGGTATGGTTGGGGAAATGACAAGGTTATTAAGTTGTAGTTATGAAAAAGGTCAATTATTAATAAGAACCCCACCCTTCCACGATGCTTCGCATCGGGTGGGTTCCCGGGAACCTTGTTGTTTCACAATATAAAAAAGTAGCTTATTACAAGCTACCTTTTTATTAAAATTTTATGGCAGAGTATGAAAATAGTGGATATTCTATTTCTTTTCCTTCATCAAAATATGCTCCTGCACCATAAACCCAGTTTGGATTTTTAAGTAATGTTCTTCCTTGATAAATCATATCACAGGCATTACTTTGAAGTAAATATTCACATAATCCATAGTTTTCCAAAAGACCAACAGCAGACACTGCAAGACCAACTTTTTTAATTTCTCTACTTAATTCCGCTTGATATCCAGGATAAACTAAAGGACTTTTTGGGACAACACCACCACTTGAAATACTGTTGAAAACAACTCCATCTTCCTTAGCAAGTTTTAGAATACTCATAATGTCTTCTAAAGAATTTCCTTTTTCATCATATTCATTAGCAGAAACTCTAATATGAACATCTATGTCAATATTTTTAATTGCTTTTAAAATATCTCCTAAAAATTTATATCTTTTTTCTAAACTACCACCGTATTCATCATTTCTTTGATTTGATAGTGGAGATAAAAATTGATTAATTAAATACCCATGTGCACAGTGAATTTCCACAAAGTCAAAATCTGCTTGTTTTGCAAGTTTTACAGAATTTACAAAATCATCTTGTAAAGATATAATTTCATCTTTACTTAATTCTCTTGGAGCTTTTTCATCTGAAAAAGGAATAGCACTTGGAGCAATAATATCATCATAAGATGAATCTGCTTTTCTTCCTGCATGGCTTAACTGAATTCCAATTTTACAATCATAATTATGAACTCTATCTACAAGTTCTTTAAAAGCTTTCATTTGAATTTCGTTATATAATCCTAAATCTACTTTTCTAATTCCACCTGTAGGATTAACCATTGTTGCTTCAACAATTATTCCAGAAACTCCACCTAAAGCTCTTGCAACATAGTGATCAAAATGCTCTTTAGTTAAAACTCCATTTACAGTTTTTGAATGGAACATACACATTGGAGCCATAACTACTCTATTTTTAAATTTATTTCTACCTATTTTCATAGGACTTAAAAGTTTACTCATAAAATACCTCCTAAATTTTTCTGACTAATTTATACCCTGAAAATTTTTGGATAATGATTCTTTATTAAATTATTTCATATTAATTATAAAAATAGCTTAAAAATACACAACAAAAAAGCCGTTATTTGCATAACAGCTCTTTTAAAATTTTAAATTATTTTGTATATTTTAATATTAATTCTTTAGCAGCTAATGTTTCATCAGGACGTTTAATTTCTGTGTCATGAGGAGCTGCATGAACAATTTCAGGATTTGTTTCAGCTTCTTTTGCAATCTTAATCATAGATTCTGCAAATCCGTCAAGAGTTTCTTTTGATTCACTTTCAGTAGGTTCAATCATCAACGCTTCATGAACAATTAATGGGAAATATACAGTTGGTGGGTGATATCCCATATCCATCAATCTCTTAGCTACGTCAAGAGTTACTAATCCGTTAGGGTTCTTTAATCCGCCAAGTACAAATTCATGTTTGAATTTAACATTTTCAGGAAGATTGTAGTAATCTCTTAGTTGATTTGCTAAGTAATTAGAGTTCAATACTGCATAATCACTTACTTTCTTCAATCCATCAGATCCCATTGATAAAACATAAGCATATGTTCTTACTAATACACCAAAGTGTCCATAGAAATCTTTCATCTTACCTAATGTCTTTGGAACATCATAAGATAAGCTATATCTTTCTCCATTTTTAACTACAATAGGAACAGGTAAAAAGTCTTTTAGGAAATCTTTACATCCAACATATCCTGCACCAGGACCTCCACCACCATGAGGAGTAGAGAATGTTTTATGAAGATTGTAATGGATTGCATCAAATCCCATATCTCCAGGTCTAACATGTCCTAAAATTGCATTTGCATTTGCTCCGTCATAATATACTAAACCGCCTGCTTCGTGAACGATTTTTGTGATTTCTTGAATGTCTTTTTCGAATAATCCTAATGTGTTAGGGTTAGTAAGCATAAGTCCGGCAGTATCATCGCCAACGGCTGCCTTTAATGCTTCAATATCAACTAGTCCACTTTCACAAGATTTAATTTCGATAATTTTATATCCTGCCATTGTAGCTGTTGCAGGGTTAGTTCCATGAGCTGAGTCAGGAATTATAATCTTATCTCTTTGGAAATCTTTGTTGTTTTCATGATATGCTTTAAATAACATAATACCTGTTATTTCACCATGAGCTCCGGCAGCAGGTTGTAATGTGCAAGCATCCATACCTGAAGTTTCATTTAGAGCTTCGCCAAGTTCATACATTAATTGTAAAGCACCTTGAGCTCCACATTCAGGAATATTTGGATGAAGTGTTGCAAAACCTGGAAGAGCACACATAGCTTCGTTGATTTTTGGATTGTATTTCATTGTACAAGATCCTAGTGGATAAAATCCTGTATCAACACCAAAGTTTTTATTTGAAAGATTTACAAAATGTCTAACAACTTCTGGTTCAGAAACTTCCGGTAAATCAATTTCGCCATCATTTAATAGTTCAGCAGGAATTAGCTCTTTAATACATACATCTTCAACATCCAATTCTGGTAATTTATGACCAATTTTACCAGGTTTTGATAGTTCAAATATTAATTTATCGTATTTCATATTATGCTTCCTCCAATACCTTACATAGTTTGTCTATTTCTTCCTTAGTACGTTTTTCAGTAACTGCAAACATAATAACATTTTCTAATTCAGGATAATACTTTCCAAGATCGAAACCGCCGATTATACCATTTTCAAATAATTTTTTATTTAATTCACAAACCGGTTTTTTAGCTTTTAATGCAAATTCTTTATAGAAAGGTGCATCAAAAACTTTTTCGAATTTACCTGTTTCTAAAAGTTTCTTATAAAGATAATGAGATTTCTTTATACATTGTTTTGAAAGTTCTTTAAGACCTTCTTTACCTAAAAGATCCATATAAATTGCTGCAGTCAAAACATTGATACCTTGGTTAGAACAGATATTTGAAGTAGCTTTATCTCTCTTAATATGTTGTTCTCTGGCTGATAGAGTAAGAACCCAACATCTCTTTCCATCTCTGTCAACAGTTTGTCCAACTATTCTTCCTGGAATCTTTCTTAAAAATTCTTTATTAACAGCCATAAATCCTAAGTATGGTCCACCATATGAAATAGGAATACCTAGTGATTGAGCTTCACCTACAACTACATCAACATTACAATCAGATGGTTTCTTTAAAGTTCCTAAAGAAGAAGGGTCAATAGAAACTACTGAATAGCACTTTTTAAAACTATGTGCAAGTTCTGAAATTTTAGTTACATCTTCAATATTACCGAAGAAGTTTGGATTTTGAACTAAAACTGCACCAATTTCTTCATTTAATTTTGCTTTTAAATCATCAACACAAGTTACACCGTTACAAGTTTTTACAACTTCCATTTCAATATGTTGAGCATGAAGATAAGTTTTTAAAACTTCTCTTGACCAAGGTGCAATGGCTTCGGAAACTAAAACTTTTTTCTTTTTAGCATGATGTGCAGTCATAATTGCTGCTTCAGCTAAACTTGTTCCTTGATCATAAAGTGATGCATTCGCATATTCCATACCAGTTAGATTAGAAATCATTGTTTGGAATTCAAAAATGTATTGTAAAGTACCTTGACTGATTTCTGGTTGATATGGAGTGTATGAAGTTAAAAATTCACTTCTACTGATTATTGTTGGAATAACAGCAGGAATATAATGATCATAAGCTCCAGCACCTAAAAATGTTGTATATTCACTTGAAGATGCATTTTTACTTGCTAATTTAGTTAGATAGTTATAAACTTCCAACTCGCTTTTTGCTTTTGGAATATTTAATTCTCTCTTTAATTTTAATTCTTCAGGAATATCTGAGAATAAATCTTCAACAGAATTAACACCAAGGCTATCTAACATATCTTTAACATCTTGTTCTGTTAGAGAAATATAAGGATACATATAGAATTTACCTCCTAATAATTTAATTATTTTTTAAGAAATTTCTTACTGATTAATACAGCAGGAACCTTTTTATTTCTAATTTCAACTTGAACTTCATTTCCTACTTCAGCTTGATCAGCATCAACAATTACATTTGCAATAGTTTTGCCTAATGTAGGTGACATATAACCAGTTGTAACAAATCCGATTTCTTTATCACCTTTAAATACTTTTGCTCCATGTCTTGCAATACCTTTACCAGTCAATTCAAGACCGATTAACTTTCTAGGAACTCCTGCTTCTTTCATTTTTGCTAAAGGAGCTTTACCTATGAAGTCTGCTTCTTGTTTTAATTTTACAAAATAACCAAGACCTGCTTCAAGTGGAGTTATAACGTCATCCATTTCATTTCCGTAAAGTGGAAGAGCTGCTTCAAATCTCAAAGTATCTCTACAACCTAAACCGCAAGGCATAACTCCGTCTTCTTTGCCGATTTTTAGGATTTCATCCCATAATTTATTCATATCTTCACCGGAGCCGTAAATTTCAAATCCGTCTTCACCTGTATATCCTGTACGTGAAACTAAGAATTTTCCGCAATCTCCAAGTTGAACATTTTCTTTAAAAGTGAAGAATTTTATTTCATTTGCCAAATCAACATCTTTAGCTAATTTTTGTAAAATTTTTTCAGCTTTTGGACCTTGCAATGCAATTTGTGCAGTTTCTGATGAAATATTTTTAATTTCTACATCGTAGTTTCCTTTTTGTTTTAAGAACCAAGCAAAGTCCTTATCTGTATTTGCAGCATTAACTACAATATACATATCATCTTTACCTTTTCTGTAAACTAGTAAATCATCAACAACTCCACCGTTTTCATTACATAATAAAGAGTAAATAACTTGTCCGTCACCAATAGTTGTCAAATCGTTAGTGATTAAATGATTTACATAGTCAAAAGCGTCTTTGCCTTTAACAGTAACTTCTCCCATATGTGAAACATCAAATAATCCGGCATTATTTCTAACTGCATTATGTTCAGCAGCTAGTCCTTCGTATTTAACAGGTAGTAACCAACCTGCATAGTCAACAACTTCTCCTCCATATGAAATGTGTTTTTCGTACAATGGTGTTTTTTTTGCAGCCATATCAAATTCCTCCTTTAAATTTAGAATAGAAATCAATTACCTCTCATAAGATAACTCCTTTCCTTTAATGTAATTATAGTATAAAAAAATAAAAAATACAATAGTCTTTTTACAAAAACATAAAAAGTTTTTTATCAAACTAAATTTCTTGTTCATAAAATTAACAAAAAAGAGTTATATTAAAATAAAAGCGTTTTTATTTTAACTTATAGATTTGTAATATATGGAAAACATACCCTAAAAATTTATAAAATAATTATAAATTAAAAAACTTTTTTTAAAAAATTTTAAAATATTTTACTTATAAAAATAATATTGATAACTTACACTATAACTATTAACAAAAAAATAAAAAATACTAATTTTTTAAAAAGATTAAAAAAATTTTTCAATAAAATCATTTTTTTTTATAAAGATTTTTTAATTTTACAAAAAATATGTTACAAAAGTTAAAATAACAATAAAACAATGACGAATTGTCAATAAAAGTTTTTGCATATAATTAGAAAAAGTTGTTGTAAGTTTATTAAATAAATCTATCAAAAATGTAAAAACGTTAGTTAAAAATATTTGTTTATATCTTTATATTTGATATTATTAGGGTATAAAATTCCTATAAAATAATTACATATACGATAATTAAATCTAAATTAAATTTGTAATTGCGGAGGTCATTATGAAAAAAATTGGACTTTTGGTAAATCCTATTGCCGGAATGGGTGGTAGAGTGGGACTTAAAGGAACTGATGGAGCAGATATTTTAGAAAAAGCAATTTCACTTGGTGCTGTTCAAGAAGCTCCTGAAAAGGCAAAGAAAGCTTTAGCTAAAGTTGTTGAATTAAAAGATAAGTTTAAAATTTATACTGCAAGTGGTCTAATGGGAGAAGATGAATGTAAAGAGCTTGGACTAAATTATGAAGTTGTCTATAATTCAGCTGAAAAATCTTCAGTTACAGATTCAAGAGAGCTTTTGAAATACTTTTTAGAAAATGGTATTGATTTGATTTTCTTTGTAGGTGGAGATGGAACAGCAAGAGATGTTTATTCCGTTATCGAAGATAAAATAGCTGTAATCGGAGTTCCTGCAGGAGTAAAAATTCATTCACCTGTTTATGGCAATACTCCTGAACAAGCTGGAAGTTTGCTTTTTGAAGTTATAAATGGTGTTGAACTACCTGTAATTGAAAAAGATGTTGTGGATATTGACGAAGATGCCTTTAGAGATGATAGAGTAGAAGTTAGACTTTACGGTTATTTAAAAGTACCTTTTGATCAAAGATATTTACAAAACAAAAAATCACAAACTCCTCAATCAGATAGTGATGCTCAAGTTTCAATTGCATGTGATATAATTGATGATATGAAAGATGATATCTTTTATATAATTGGATCAGGAACAACTCCTATGTACATTATGAAAGAATTGGACTTACCATACACTGTATTGGGTGTCGATATAATAAAAAATAAAAAACTTGTGAAAAAAGATTGTAGCGAAAACGACATACTTGAAGTAATAGGAGATGAAAGAGCTATTTTGATTGTAACCCCAATGGGTGGTCAAGGATATGTTTTCGGTCGTGGAAATCAACAATTAAGTGCAAATGTTTTAAGAAAGATAGACAAAAAAGACATTATAATAATTGCGACAAATGGAAAACTGGAAAGTATAACATCAGGGCATCTAGTAGCTTACACAATGGATGAAGAAGTGGATAAAAAATTAAAAGGCTATTATAGAGTTAAAATTGGATATGAAAGAGAAAAAATGATGTTAGTAGATAATGAATAAAATATTAGGCGATAGGAATATCGTCTTTTTTTGTCTAAAAATTTAATTGAGATATTATAGAAAACAATATCTAGTAGTTATTTATTAAATAGATGATACAATAAAAAAGTGACAAAATTTATTAATATGCCCGGTTTTTTATAAATTCTGTATAAATTCTAAAAATTTTTTCTATACATTTTTATTTTGTACTACCTTTTTGAACTAAAGTGTGTTATAATAATATTGTCTAAGGTTCCTGTTTAATTATACCTACATTTATTATAAGGGATTACGGAGTTCTTACTTTGATGGCAGCCTTATTTTAGGAAACCGTGAGATTTAAGACAGTTTGCCCACCTTCAATTGCGAAGGTTTATAAAATAACAGGAACCAAAAGACTTTATTAATAAGTTAATAATTAGGAGGTTTTTATGAGTTTAACAAAGTATATTGAACAAAGACGTATTGAAAGAGAAAGAGAAGTTAGAAGAAAAATAAGAAATGAAAAATTATCAAGTCTTGCAAAAGTTGCTGCGGGAGCTGCTGTTGGTGCCGGAATTGGAATTTTATTTGCTCCTAAATCCGGTAAAGAAACGAGAGAAGATATTGCTAAGGCAACTAAAGAAGGTGTTGAATACGTAAGTGAAAATGTAAACAATGCTGTTAAAGTTGTTGCTGATAAAGCTAAAGAAGTTAAAGAGGCGGTAGGAGAAAAATACGATAATTTTGCTAACAGAAATATGACTGAAATTTCTCCTGAATCCAAAGAAATGGATATAACAGATATAACTGAAACAACAGAAGAATAGTGAGGATAAAATGGTAACAATAGATTTAGATTTAACTTTGAGGGTTATTCTTTATTTAGTTGCGATAGTTTGTTTATTATTATGTATTTATTTCTTTATCAAGTTGATAAAAATGTTTGGAAGAATAAATACGATTTTGGAAAAAAGTGAAGAAAGTTTGATTTCAAGTGCTGAAAAATTACCGGGCTTGATTGAAAATACTGATAAGGCTATCGTAAATGCAAATGAAATTCTTGAAAAAACAGACGGAATTTTAACCGATACAAAAGAAGATATAACAGAGAGTATTGAAAATGTAAATTTGACACTTGAAAATGTAAAAGATATTACAGAAGATATTAATGTATCTACAAGATTTGTAGCAGAACAAGTTGTAGATACTACAATGGATATTAGAGAAAATGTCGATATTATGATTGATAAAGTAGATATGATTATGAATATCATAGAAACTATCAGATCTTATTTTAGGAAAAAATAATTTTTATACTATCGACTTTTGATAAGTTTCTATTTTTTTATAAAGATAGGAGGACATTATGGGAGTTATAGGAAAATCAGAATTGTTGGAATCGTTGTATAAGATTGGAGAGGGAAAGGCCGGTTATAAGTTAAATAAAATGTTAATTTTGGCATTTTTAGCGGGGTTGTTTATAGCACTAAGCGGATTGTCTTATGTAGTTGTTAATACGGGAATGGCGAGTTTAAACGCAACTTATGGAAAATTTATTTCAGGGATTTGTTTCTCTTTTGGGCTTTTTGCCGTAGTTGTTGCCGGAGCTGATTTGTTTACAGGGAATGTTTTGATGTTAGCTCCTGCATTGGGAAAGAGAATTACATTTTCTAAAATGTTTAGAAATTGGGTATTTGTTTACTTATTTAATTTTGTCGGTGCAATTTTTGTATCACTGATTGTTTATTTTGCAAGTATTATGACACCGGAAATGCTTGCGTTTTTACATAAAATTACCGTTGCTAAAACTACAGAAAGCTTTACAGTTCTTTTGTTTAAGGGAATAGGATGTAATATTTTCGTTTGCTTGGGTGTTTGGATGGCTTATGCGTGTAAAGATGGTGTCTCAAAGTTCTTTGCTTGTGCAATTTCCGTTATATTATTTTTAATTTGCGGATTTGAGCATAGCATTGCAAATATGTTCTATCTTTCATACTCTTTTATAATATCAGATATAGGTGCAGGTGCAGTTATATATGATTTAATTCCTGTTACAATAGGAAATATAATAGGAGGAAGTATAGTGGCTATTTGTTACTATTTTGCTTATAAAGATTAGGAGTTGTAATTATGTTGGAGTTTCCCCAAAAATTTAATGTAAAAATAACTTTGTATAATAAAGATTATTCATTTGGAAATGGATTATATAGGCTACTCTTATTAATTGATGAATATAAGTCAATCAATAGAGCATGTAAAGAAATGCGAATGGCATATTCCAAAGCCTACAAAATGATACTTCGATCTGAAAAAGACTTGAATTGTAAACTTCTTGTCGGAAAAATCGGAGGAAAAGGTGGCGGTGGCTCAACACTCACACCTGAAGCAAGAAAATTAATATCTTTTTATGAAAAAGTAAATTTAGAAACAAAAGAATTTGTCAAAAACGAAATTGAAAAATTTGAAAAAGAAATTAGCCAAACGGAGAATTAAAAAATCTCCGTTTTTTGTCGTGGAGTAATAAATATTTCTGTTTATAAAAAATATTTTTCAAAGTTTTATAAGTAGAAGATAATTAAAATCATTAAAAACGGGTATATAATACAAAAATATATAAGGAGGTCTTTTAAGATGGATCATGTAAAAGGATTACAAAATGTTGTAGAAAACTCAAAAAATTTAGGAGCTGCTCTACCTAACGAAATGAAAGCTTTTAGCAATCTTTTTGGAGAAGTTTTTAAGGATGGAGCATTAACTGTAAAAGAAAAAGAATATATTGCACTTGGAATTGCAGTAGCAGTTCGTTGTGAAGGTTGTATCGAAGCTCATACAAGAAATCTTATTAATTTGGATGTTTCAAGAGAAGAAATCGCAGAAATAATTTCTGTTGCAGTTCTTATGGGTGGAGGACCTTCAACTATCTATGGTGGAAAGGCATTAGAAGCATTTGATCAATTATCTAAATAGTCTTAATAATAAAAATAAATAATAAAAAGTGGTGAAAATGTGATGAACTCAAAAACACCACTTTTTTTGTTTTTACAAAAAAAGGTTGAAGATTTTACTCATCAACCCTAATTATTAAACTCTATTTTTTGCTAAGATTTTTAAGACCGAATTCATAACCTGTTTTAGTGTCTAAAATTACATTATCATTAACTATTTCAAGTCTTTTTTCTTCCAAATTATCCGCTCTTAAATATCTTTTATCTCCAATTGTTACAATACTCGGATTATCATAAACACCACCCATGATTTTTGGACCTTCTCCTTTATATTCAAATTCCTCATTCATAGGTAATTCAAAGCTTATGAAAGAATAATCTTCAGTCTTCTTAACTATTTCAACAGTTCCGCCCTTAGGTCCTTCATATACATTACCATAATACTTTTCCATTTCCTTATCCGGAACTTTATCATAGTGAGTAAATTCATATCCTGTATAGTTATCTAAAATTACATTTTCTGAAACAATTTCAAATCTATCATCAGGTAAGCCCTCAGCAGTTAAATATTTTTTCCCATTCTTTGATACAACTTTAGGATAGTCAAAATAGCCACCGGATACATTTTCTTTTGTGTTGTCTTTAAAAGTAGCATTTTCAGGTAATGTGAAATACAAAACTGAATATAATTTACTCTTTTTAATTACGCTAATTCCTGAACCTACAGCTCCATATCTTTTTCCATAAAGTTGTTCTATCTCGTTGTTCTTTGAAGCGCAAGATGATAACATCAGAACTGAAATCAGTATCGTAAATATAATTTTTAATTTTTTCATAAAATCACTCCTATTTTATCTTTTCAAATTTTACAGTTTGTAAAAAGGTCTTTAAACCTAACAACTGCACCGGGATATTTATATTAAATTTCAATATAGAATTTTAATATAAACTCATATCTTTATTCTAATTGAATATATTAACACTTATACTTTACATCATAAGTATATCACTTTACTATAATTTATTCAAGTATTTTTATGAAAAAAAACATTTTTTATTGTAAAACAACAAAGCTCTCGGGAACCCACCCGATGCGAAGCATCGTGGAAGGGTGGGGTTCTTAATTCTAATTTATACTGATTTATATTTTTGTTGAAAAAATAATTGTTTTATGTTAAAATTATACGGTAATTTTTATAGAAATTAAATTTAAATAATAGTGTTTTGCTTGGCACCCACTTTAAAAATCAAGTGCTGGGGCACTTTGCCCTTTTTTTGTTGAACAAAGCACTCCAAAGAGGAGGAAAATATGAGCGTAAAAAAAATTACAAGACAAGGAATGGTTGCAGCTATTTATGTTGTATTGACAATTCTTTCAGAAACTTTTGGACTGGGATATGGAAGTTTGCAATTTAGACTTTCAGAAATTTTAGCGATTTTACCATTTTTTAATCCCGAATATGTAATAGGGGTAACATTGGGCTGTTTTTTGGCAAATATTGCAAGTACAGTGGGAATTGTTGATATGGTGGTCGGAACTTTGGCAACATTTGTAGTTGCATTAATTATGACTAAAATTAAAAATTTCTATTTAGCTTGCTTGGTACCTGTAGTTGTAGGAATGGTTCCGATAGCATTGGAAATATATTTATTGATGCCAAATCCTGTAGGTTTTTGGGCTATATTAGGAGAGCTTATTCTTTCTGAAAGTTTGGTTATCTATGTAGTAGGAGTTCCTGTTTTTTATATTTTATGTAAAAACAAAGCTTTTACAAAAGCTCTTGAGTTTAAAAGAGATATAAAATAAATGTAAAAATTGGTGTGGTTATTCATACCAATTTTTTTGTTGCTTTTTAGATAATCAAATAATAAATAAATATTTACACCCCTTTTCAAATTTATTAAAATGTGGTAAACTTTGACTATAATTTTATTTTAATAAGGAGAAATTTTATGTGGTTATTAGATATAATCAAAGTTATAATTTTAGGTATTGTTGAAGGAATTACCGAATGGTTGCCAGTGAGCAGTACTGGACATATGATTTTGGTTGATGAGTTTTTACAGTTGAATCAATCTGCTGAATTTAAAGAGATGTTTTTAGTTGTTATTCAACTTGGAGCGATACTTGCAGTCGTAATTATGTTTTTTAACAAGCTAAATCCGTTTTCTAAAAAGAAAACTAAGGAACAACAAAAAGATACAATCAATATGTGGTTAAAGGTTATTGTCGGAGTTATTCCTGCAGGAGTATTGGGAGTGCTTTTTGATAAAACTTTGGAAAAATATTTTTATAATTTTCCAACAGTTGCATTTACTTTAGTTTTATATGGTATTTTATTTATAGTTGTTGAAAATAATCCGAAATTTAAAAAACAAAATATAAAAAGATTTGAAGATTTAAGTTATACATTAGCTTTTTATGTAGGATGTTTTCAAGTTTTAAGTTTAATTCCTGGAACTTCAAGATCAGGAGCTACAATTATTGGGGCACTAATCCTTGGACTTTCAAGAAGTTTAGCTGCAGAATTTTCATTCTTTATGTCAATTCCAGTTATGTTTGGTGCAAGTTTATTAAAACTTAGAAAATTTGGGTTTGCATTTAGTTTTTTCCAATTTTTCATTTTAATACTTGGAATGTTTGTAGCATTTGTAGTTTCTGTTATGGCAATTAAAATGTTGATGAGATATATTAAAAAGCATGATTTCAAAGTATTTGGATATTACAGAATTGTACTTGGAGCGATTTTAATTTTATATTATATTTTACATTGATTTAATTAAAATATTATTTAAATATTAATACAAAAAGTTAAATAGAAGAAAGTTCTTTCTATTTGACTTTTTTTGCCATATTTGGTAAACTGAATTAACATAATAAAGGAGGAAACATCTATGAAAAAAAGATTTCTGATTACAGCCTTAATAATTTGTTTTTGTGGTGCTATTGTTTCTTGTAAGCCAAAGGAGAAACCTGAAGAAAAATCGAAAGATAATAGTCAAGTAAATGTTAAAGAGAAAAAAGTTAAAGAAAATATTCAAGAAGATAATTCAGATAAAAAAGAAGATAAAAAATCTGAAGAAAATAAAGAAGAAAAGGGATTAAATTTCGTCATAAAGGATTTGGGAAACAACAATGTAAAAATGATAGCAAAAAAAGGTTCTAAAATGCCTTTTGATATTTATACTGTTGGAATGGAATTTAAATTAAAACTGGACGGAAAGGAGTATTCAGTTAAAGATGCCATTTCAAATGGAATTTTAGATGAAGATAAGCTGTTACAAAAACTTGAACAGGATAAAAAAGATAATAAATCTACAAGTGAAATGTATAAAGATGGGGGTACTATAATATATAGATATAAAGATTATTCTATTGTAAAATACAATACTGTTGATGGAGATGAAGATATGTATTTTACAAGAGAAAAAGATTTAGAGTCATTAGAAAATGTATTAAATAATAATAGATAAAATATAAATGCCAACAGATTAAAATTTGTTGGCTTTTTTAAGGATGTGAATAATAATGTGTAAAGAATGTTATGTAAATAAAAATAGGGTAACTCCACTATTAAATCCTATAGATTGTTTGGAAAATCATACTCAATATATCTGTGGAACTTGTGGAAGATGTATATGTATTGAACACGATAAAAAGAGAGGATTACAACGTTGGAATTTTCCTTTTAAATCTTTGGAAATTGCAAAATTATATTTGAGAACAGCTGATTATACGACAAAAAAACCATGTGGTATTTATGAGATTTTAAGTGAAAATGGAAGACTTTCTTATAAGATTTTTGAAGATGAAAAGTGTTTAAAAGATTATTTAAAAAGAAATAAAGAAAAAACTTGTGAGACTATGAAACCTGTTTTTATAGTTGATGAATACTGCGAATATGAAAATACACAGGTTAGAAAATTAACTCCTGATGAAGTAGATAGATATATTTCAGAGAGATAAAAAAATCGCAGATTTTCGTCTGCGATTTTATTTAAAAACATTTTTTATTACTTAATCAGCTATTATTAAACCGTAATTTCCATCTTTTCTCTTATATAATACATTTATTTTATAATCTTTTGCATTCTTGAAAATGAAAAAGTCATGGTTTAAAAGTTCTATTTGTAAAATAGCTTCTTCTTCAGACATCGTAGCTACATCGAATTTTTTAACTCTAACAATTTTTGATTCTTCTTCTTCCAAAGGTTCAGCAATTTTTTCAAATCTTATAGTTTCTAAAGCTTGATATTTCTTTTGTAGTTTAGTTTTGTTTTTTCTTATTTGTCTTTCAAGATTATCCAAAACGATGTCTATTGAAGTATACATATCGTTTGTGCTTTCTTCTGCTCTAAGTATTGTGCTATTTGGTAAATAAATTGTAGCTTCAAAAATCTTATCGTTTTTAACTGCACTGTAAGTAACTTTACCTTCAATGTCTTTAGAGAAAAATTTATCCAATTTTTCAAACTTTTTAGCAGTGATTTCTTTTAAAGCATTTGTAACTTCAATGTTTTTACCTATAAATTGTAATTTCATACCAATACCTCCCTAACATTTTTTATATTTGCATTAAAAATGCAAATATAATGTTACTTATATTATACCATATTTTTCCGTTAAATACCTAAATTGAAACTAAAATTTTTATTTTTATATTATTTTATGTTATACTTAATTAGTATTTATTTTAAAAGGAGATATTATGAAAAGAGATACTGTACTTATAACCGGCTCATCAAGGGGCATTGGTTCTGCAATTGCAAAGGCTTTGGCAAAAGAAAATTATAATATAGTTATAAATTATAAAGAAAACGAAATAGAGGCAAAAAAAGTTTTTGAAGAAATAAAAACATATAATTCGAATGTCTTAATGATACAAGCGGATATAAGAAAGACTACCGAAGTTGAAAATATGTTTAATGAAATAGAAAAAAATTTTGGAAATGTAGATATTCTAATAAATAATGCAGGGATTGCAAGTGTGAGATTTTTTCAAGATATTACAGAAGAGGAATGGGAAGATATTTTTAATGTAAATGTGCATGGATCATATCGTTGCATAAAAAGGGCGATTCCTTCAATGATTAATAATAGATATGGGAAAATAATTGGAATAAGTTCAATATGGGGAGTTACAGGGGGAGCACTTGAGGCACATTATTCAGCTACTAAAGGAGCGATTATTTCTATGAATAAGGCTCTTGCAAAGGAGTTAGGGTATTCTGGAATAACTGTAAATACAGTTGCACCCGGTGGAGTTGATACTGATATGTTAAAGGATGTTCCAAAGGAAAGTATTGAGGCTTATTGCTCTGAATTTCCTTTACAAAGACTCGCAAAACCTGAAGAGATTGCTTATGCTGTAAAATTTTTAATTTCAAAAGAGGCTTCTTATATAACTGGACATGTTTTAAATGTAAATGGAGGAGCTTTTATTTAAAAAATATTGAAAAAAACATAAAAAAGCTATTTACAAAAGATAAAAAAAGTTGTATAATTTACACGTGGCTATAAATTATCGCGGCAAATAATTTATGGGGAGTATGAAAATATGGCAAAAATGATGGGACCTAGATTTAAACAATCAAGAAGACTAGGCTTAAATGTATGCGGACACCCAAAAGCTAACAAAAGAATGGGTAAAGGTCTTGCAAGAAACGACAAAAAATTAACAGAATATGGTTTACAATTACTTGAAAAGCAAAGATTAAGAGCTTACTATGGAGTTATGGAAAAACAATTCAGAACTTATGTAGAAAAAGCACTTAGACAAAAAGAACGTATAACAGGGGATGCTCTTGTTATGATGTTAGAAACAAGATTAGATAACCTTGTTTACAGAATGGGTTTTGCTTCTTCAATTAGACAAGCAAGACAAATGGTAGTTCATGGACATATGCTTGTTAATGGTAAAAAAGTTGATATACCTTCATACGCAGTACAAGTTGGAGATGAAATCACTTTAAGAGAAAAATCACAAAAAGTTGAAATGTTCAAAGAAAACTTTGAATCTACATTCTTAGGAGTTGTTCCTTACATTGAAAAGAAAGAAGGATTAAAAGCAACTTTAACAAGAATGCCGGAAAGAGACGAAGTTCCTATTGAAATTCAAGACTCATTAGTAGTAGAATTCTACTCAAGATTAATTTAACAAAACAAAGCACGAATCATCGTGCTTTTTTGTTTGTAAAAAATTGGAAAATACACAAAAAAAGGTGATGTATTTGAATATAACATCACCTTTTGTCTTAAATAATTATTTCTTTTTTATAAATAAAGCTATTACAAATGCTACAAAACTTGGAATTATCCAGTTAAAACCTATACTGCTTAATGGTAAAATAGTTATAAATTTTAAAATTCCTAATTGTTCATAAAGTACTTGAATAAAACTTATTGTAACTGCTGTAAAAGCAGGTAATTTAAAGATTAAATCATTTTTTATTTTATCTTTAAAGAATGCAAGTATAATCAGAATTATTGTCGGTGGATAAACAACGGCAAGTATTGGAGCACCGATTTTTACTATTCCACTAACTCCGATTATTGCAGTTACAGTTCCGAATAAACATATACAAAGTATAAATGTAGAATATTTTATCTTTCCTTTTGTAATATTCACTAAATATTCTCCGGATGCAGATGTAAGACCTATCGAAGTTGTCAAACAGGCAAGAAATGATGCTAAACCTAAAGCAACTTTCCCTGCATTTCCTAAAAGATTTTGAGTTACATTTACAATTATTTGTGATTGCTCAACATCCAGTCCATATTTTGCAGAAACGGTTGCTCCTAGATATGTAAGTCCACCATAAATCAATCCTAAAGTAGTACAAGCAATAAGACCTGATTTAAACAGCATTTTTATTTGTTGTTTAGGTTCACTATAACCTTTATTTTTTAATGTTAATAATAGAACTGATCCTACTGCTAGAGATACAAAACAGTCCATTGTTTGATAACCGTCAATTAATCCTTTTCCTAAAACACTGTTTATTTTAGCAGTTTCTGCAGGAGCTCCAAGTGGAGAAATAATTCCTTTAACGATTATTACAACAAGTGCAAGAATTAAAAAAGGAGTTAAAAATTTTCCAATAATATCTACAACTTTTGATGGTCTTACAGTTAAAAAGTAAGTCAGCATAAAAAATATTATAGCTACTGCTGTTATAGTAAAAGTATTATGAAATCCCAATATAGGTTTAATTCCCATTTCATAAGCAGTCGCACCTGTTCTTGGAATTACAAGAAGAGGTCCAACACACATAATAACCATAAAACTTAAAACTAAAGCCGGTTTCTTTCCTATTGGGCTGAAAAATTTCATTATATCACATTCATAGCATGTAACTGCCATTAAAGCTACAAGGGCAAGCCCTACAGCTGTAACTGTAAAACCTAAAAATGTTATAAACCATGAACTACCGGAAAGAACTCCCAAATATGGGGGAAAAATCAAGTTTCCTGCTCCAAAAAACATTGCAAAAAGTGCAAATCCGAATGTTAACATATCAATTATGCTATTTTTTTTGCTCATTACATTCTCTCTCCTTAAAAATAAAAAAATTAAAATATCAAAACTTACAAAATTTTGTATTTTGTATAACAATATTTTACAAGAAATTCAGAAAAAACTCAATACTAAAAATGGTGTTTATAAAAATTTTTTATGTATTTTTTGCTATTTTTAAAAAATTTAAACAATTATTTTAAATTCATTTTTTTGAGTCAATTATTTTATAATAAACTAATGAAAAAATTTTAAAAATATGGTAGAATAAATATTGTGGAAGAAAACATTTTTGGAGGTATGATATGAAAAGAAATGAAGTTGATAAAAGTTTAACTTGGAATTTGAGTGATCTTTTTAAAACAGAAGAAGATTACAAAAAGGCTCTTAAGGAAATTGTTGAAAAAACAGATGAACTTGTAAAGATTTATGAAGGAAAACTTGACTGTTATTGTACTATTAACAGTTGTTTGGAAGATTTAAAACCTATTTATGTATTGATTGATTTAACTGCAAATTATGCAAGTTTGGATTATGAAACAGATTTAGGTGGAAAAGAACAATTTGAAAGAATGGTAGATTTTGAAAATACCATTGCTCCGGTTTATGCCAAACTTAGCTTTGTAGAAACTGAAATCTTGGCAAATGATAAAAGAATTATAGAAAAGGCTATGAAAGAAAATTCTGAAAATAGAAGATTTTTAGAAAAACTTTTAGACAGAAAAGATCATACTTTATCAAAAGAAGTTGAAAGTACACTTTCAGCTTTATCCGGAAGTTTTGAAACTCCTTATAGAGTATATCAACAATCAAAAATGCAAGATTTATCTTTTGAAGATGTTGAAGTAAATGGAGTAAAAACTCCAATGACTTACAATGTTTTTGAAGGATGTTTTGAAGTTGATTCAAATACTGAATTTAGAAGAGAGGCTTTTAAAAAATTCTACAAGACTTTAGCAAAATACGAAAATACATTTGCAAGTGCATATTATAGCAATGTTCAACAAGATAAGGCAATGTCTAAAGTTAGAAAATACGACAGTGTCTTTGATTATCTTTTGTCTTCACAAGAAGTTACAATGGATATGTACAATAGACAATGTGATGTTATTATGGAAAAACTTGCACCACATATTAGAAAATATGCAAGACTTCTAAAGAGAGTAAATAAATTGGATAAGATGACTTTTTCAGATATGAAAATGCCATTAGATTCTGAATTCCAAAAAGTTTATAGCATCGATGAATGTAAAAATATGGTAATTGATGGATTATCAGTTTTAGGAAATGATTATAAAGCTTATTTGGAAAGAGCTTTTGATAATAGGTATATTGACTATGTGGATAATGAAGGAAAGGCATCGGGAGCTTTCTGTGCAAGTCCATACAAAGTGCATCCTTATGTACTTTTAACTTGGTCAGGAAATATGTCCGACATTCTTACTATTGCTCATGAACTTGGACATGGTGGTCATTTTTCACTTTGCCACCAAAATCAAAATATTTTAAATGTTGATTGTTCAACTTATTTTGTAGAAGCACCATCAACAACAAATGAATTGATTATGGCTCATTATCTTCTTGAAAAAGCAAAGACTGATAGGGAAAGAAGATGGATTCTTTCTGAAATCATTTCAAAAACATATTATCATAATTTCGTAACACATTTCTTAGAAGCATATTATCAAAGGGAAGTTTATAAAATTATAGATAAAGGTGGAGCTGTTGATGCCGAAACTTTAAATACACTTTTTAAAGAAACTATGGAAAAATTCTTTGGCGAAGATGTTGAACTTGTAGATGGAGTTGAAAGAACATGGATGAGACAACCTCATTACTACATGGGACTTTATTCATATACTTACAGTGCAGGTTTAACAATCGGAACACAAATGTGTCTAAATATTTTAAAAGATAATTCAAAAGCAAAACAATGGATTGAAGTTTTAAAAGCCGGTGGAAGTAAAAATCCAGTAGATCTTGCAAAAATGGCAGATGTTGATATTACAACAGATAAGCCACTTCTTAACACAATAGAGTATATTGGAAGTCTAATTGACGAAATGGAAAAATTGACTGATAAGATAGAAAAAGAATAATTTTTTAAAGATACTGATTTATTCAGTGTCTTTTTTTTTACATAAAAATAGGAGCTTTAAGCTCCTTAAAAATTTTAGATAAAAACATTCATGTAGATAAATGTTGTTAGTATTGATGCAAATACAGTCAGTATCATATTTCTAGTTATATATGAAACCGCTGATGCAACTGCGATTGTAATTATATACATTAGTTTTGCAGATGATTCTGCAACCAAGACTTCTCTTAAAATCAGCACAGTCATTGAAGTAAAAGGCACGATTTTAAAGAAAGTCATTAGTTTTTTATTAAAAGTTTTTCCTCTAAGAAAGAATAAAGGAAGAACTTTCGGGATTATTGTTACAGCAGCGGCAACCAATGTACCGATTATGTAGTAGTAATATTTGTCCATATTTTCTCCTTATTCTTTTATTTCTTCTTTATCTTCTAAAGTTTCATTTCCAATTAAGAATATGCCTGCTATTGAAGAAAGTATTATTGAAAAAACTATATCCCAACCTAGTGGAAATACTTTTGTGTAATAGATAATAGCATATATTACTGCTGTTACGATGACAACTCTTACAGTTACTAAATGTTTTTTTACATTCGGTACTAATAGTGCTACGAAAAGTCCAAGAAGACCGACACTGAAAGCAACCTTTAAATTTTGTGGTAAAAAATCTCCCAAAAAGTAACCCACTATTGTAAAAATTCCCCAAATAAAATATGGTGGAATTTGTACTCCAAGTGTAAATGATGTATTTACTTTTTCTTTATTAAATGAAAGTATAGAAAAACTTTCATCTGTTAATAACCATCCTACAATAGGGAACGCTTTATGATTTACCTTATCTACAGTCGCCCCAAGTGTGGCGGACATAAGGAATAGTCTGGTGTTTAATAAAAATACGGAAACTGCAATTCCAACAAGAGGAACACTTGAGGTTAAAAAACCTACTAGCATAAACTGGGCAGCACCTGAATACAAAACAAAAGAACTCAAGAAAGCGTGTAATAAACCTAGCGAATTAGTATTACATAGAATACCTAAAGTAATCGCTGACGGGATATAACCTATCCATATAGGAATTGAATGTCGAACACCTGAAATAAAATTGTTCTTTGTCGATTTCATATTTTCTCCCCATAAAATATTAGAAACCTAATATTCTATTTCTCTCCTATCCTCTAATGCTTTTAAAAATGTTAATTCATCATAGCTGTCTATACTTCTACCTACCGGAATTCCATTAGCAATTTTTGAAATTTTTAGGTCTTTGAAATTTTTTAGTAAATCGACAATATAAAGTTCAGTCAATTCGCCATCAATAGTTTGACTAATAGCGAATATAACTTCTTTTACATTATCTTTCTCAATTCTTTCTAAAAGTGAATCTACATTTAGGTCATCTAAAGTTATTCCTTCTCTTGGAGTAACAAGACCATTTAAAATATGATAAGTACCTTTATAAACTTTAGTTTTTTCTAAACTTATAACACCTTGCATATCTTCAACAATAGTAATAATTGACTTATCTCTTTTTTCATCCGCGCAAATATTACAAATTTCATCTTCCGTTAAATTTCCACAAATTTTACAATGATGAGTATTTTTTTTCATATTTATAAGACTTTTAGCAAATTCAATTGTAAAATCATCATCCATTTCTAAAATTTTCAAAGCCATTTTTGTTGCAGACTTTCTTCCAATAGAGGGAAGTTTTGACAGGTAGTGAATAACTTCATCTATAGACTTAGTATAATTATTCATCTTTATAATCCTGGAATATTAATTCCGCCTGTTATTTTATTAATTTCTGAATCGTGTTTTTCTTGAGCTTTTCTATTCGCTTCATTTATAGCTGTCATAATTAAATCTTGTAACATTTCTATATCATCAGGATCAACAACTTCAGGATCTAGTTTAATACTTAAAACTTCTTTTTTACCATTAACAGTTACTTCAACTGCGCCACCGCCTGAAGTTGCAGAAACTTCTTCTTCGTCCAACATTTTTTGTGTATTTTCAAGTTCTCTTTGCATTTTTTGCATTTGTTTCATCATATTACCCATATTCATTCCGCCACCGAATTTAGGGAAACCGCCTTTAGCCATAAATACCTCCTAAAAATAAATAGTATAATTATTTAGTGTCAAATTTACATTATATTAAAAAATTTGTTAATCATATAACATAAAACTTTAAAAATCTTCCTTTATAATAGCATTTTTTTTATGATAAATCAATAATTTACAATAACAAGATAAAGTAAATATATTTTTGAAAAGATAAAAAAAGACAATATCAGACTTAAAATTTTCCCATATTGTCTTTATATATTTTTATATTTATTATTGCGAAGCAACAAGGTTCTCGGGTATCACCCGATGCAAAGCATCGAGGAAGGGTGAGGTTCTCATCTACTAGGATCTGCAATATGTGCTGTAAAAGTAATTAAATTTGCCTTACTGTTTTCGTCATGGTCTTCTATAATGATGTAGAAAGGGCCGTTCATTTTTATATCAATATTCTCGTTTTTTTTCGGCATACTTATTTCTTTAACTTCTGTTTTAGTTACTGATTTAGCTTTTGCACCTTTTTCATCCATTTTTAGTGTAGAAGTTTGTTTCGCATCACTTACTACAAGTTTCATATCAGGCAATAATTTTTCTAATTCAAAAGTATTTAGCATTTTACCAAGTCCAATCTTTTGAAATAGAGCTTTAAAATCAACTTGTGATTTAATATCTATCTTTGGTAAATAGAAATTTACATCATATCTTTCGCTACTTTCTTTAAACGAATTTATAAAATCAAGTAATTGCTCTGTAGAAAAAATTTTATTATCTTTATGCTTTAAGAAATAAATAGTTGAACCATTTGAGCTGATTGAAAAAATATCTACATCATAATTTGAAGTTGCTCGTACATTTTCGAAATGATTACACATTGTATCTACTTGAATTTTTGTGCCGTCCGATTTTGTGAAATCTCGTTTTTCTGTCTTTTTTTCATCAAATGGGTGTTTCCATTTTACTTCATAATTTACTGTGTCGATAAAGGTCGCTACAAAATCATTTCCTAAACTGTTTTTATCCAAAACTTCATCTAAATTGGATTTTTGAAATTTTTGATAAACTTTTGTTCCTTCTTTTGCTGATTTAACGGTCTTAATATTACTATATTCAAGATTTTTAGTTTCACCTTTGATATTTTCTAAATTTATTAAAATTAAATTTGCCAACTTTGTATTTTTAAATTTTAGATTTTGAAGATGAGCTTTATCGTAAAATTCAAAAAGCAGTAAATCTTTCCTATCATCTGTACAAAGAGAGATTAAATCCAAACATCTTTGTATTGATAGAGGAGATAGAACAAAATTTTCATCAGTTTTTTTCTCTTTCAGCAAAGTAGTAAAAATATCCAGATTTACTTTATTTGTCTTATTTGTTTGAGATGCATCAAATAGCAACTTCTCTCTATTTTCGGGAAATAATTTCTCTGTCTTCGTACAAGATACTAAAGGAATTGAAATGAATAGTAAAAAAATAATTTTTAATAGTTTTTTCATAGCATACCTCCGTTTTAATACTACAATAACCTAAAAATTAACATTTTGAACTAATTTATAAAATTTGCATAAATGGTCAATGAATTTTGAACGGGCATATTAACCTTTGTAAAAAATTCTTTTAAAACAGCAGTTTCCTTTAAAGTGAAAGAATTATTTTCATCCAACTTATAACTTCCGAACTTAAATAAATACTCTTTACAGTCGATGTGTAAGAAATTTTCTTTTGGGAAAAAGTAAATTTCTTTTACACTCTCATCGAAAAGTTTAGAAACAGTTTTTTTGAAAATAGTTGTTTTTAAAACATCTTTAAAAGGAGTTAAATCAATTTTTTCGTAAATCTCATCATTATTTTCTGTAGGTTGCTCTACATCTTTTGTGTTTTCTATATCTTCTGTATTTTCAATATCTTCGTTTTCTGTCTCGCTTTCTATATTTTTTATCTCTCCTGTATTTTCAACAGTTTCGACATTTTCTCCTTCTTCTTCATTTGAAATCTCTTCTTTTTCTATAACTTCAACTTTTAAATTTCCACTCTTTATAATATTTTCAAGAGTTTCAATTCTCTTTTTCATTTCGGATTTTTTTCTTTTAAATGAACAGATTTTTATAATTAAAAGTTCAGCCAGAGCATTTTGCATATCACTTTTCTTCATCTTATCTTCAACATCTAAAATATTTTCTAAAATGAAAATAAGTTCATCCATTTCAAATTTATTTGAATGTTCTAAATATCGCTTGTACTCAACATCATTTAGTGTTGTAAGTTCTTTTTTTATGCTCTTTACTAAAATTATATTTCTGAAATGTTTGATTAAATCGATGATTATATTATGTGGAGTTTTTCCATTTTTTACCAAATTTCTAAAAGTTTCAATAGTTTCGTTTTTAGATGAATTCAAAATTGACTGTGAGAGTTCAAACAACATATTTAAGTTTACAAGTCCTAAACATTCATTAATATCTTCAATAGTAATTTTTTCTTTTCCAGTTGCTACAACTTGATCTAAAAGACTTAAAGCATCTCTCATTGCGCCTGAAGAAAGCTCAGAAATTAAATTGATTCCATCTTCTTCTATCTCTACATTTAGATTATTTAAAACATAGTTTATATTTTCAACAATGTCTGAATTATTAATCCTTTTAAACTCAAATCTTTGACATCTTGAAATAATTGTATCAGGAAGTTTATCAATTTCTGTTGTCGCAAGAATGAAAATTAAATGTTTAGGGGGCTCTTCTAAAATCTTTAAAAGAGCATTGAAGCCTTCATTTGTAATCATATGGGCTTCGTCTATAATATAAACTTTGTATTTTACGATTTGTGGGGGATAGATTACTTTTTCCTTTAATTCCCTTATATCGTCAATACGTCTGTTACTTGCAGCATCCATCTCTACAACTTCAAGAGCCTTGTCTTCTAAAATCATTTTACAATTTTCACATTCATTACAAGGATTTCCGTCAATTGGGTTTAAGCAATTTACTGCACGAGCGAAAATTTTAGCACAACTTGTCTTTCCGGTTCCTCTTATTCCTGAAAAAAGATAGGCATGTCCTAAATTTCTCGTTCTTATTTGATTTTTTAAAATTTCAACAATATGAGCTTGACCAACTACTCTTGTAAAATCTTTAGGCCTAAACTCTCTATAAATAGCTTGTTTCAAAATTACACCTCTAATATTTTAATTAAGATACTATATACATATTATACCATAGTTTCCTTTTGATAACTAAACTAGTGTAACCATGGTGAAATATTAATAGCTTTATCATTAGGCATAAAGCTATTAATATTATATCATAGTTCCTTTTTTATAACTAAATTTATGTAACTATGATGAAATATGAATATACTTATCATGTATAAGCATATTCATATTATATCATAAAACAGGAGAGATTTAAAAAATCTTTCTAAATTGCTTTAGGATTAATAGATATAAAAATTAACAAAGTTCTTTTATAAATCAATTTTTTTGTATTGACAAGAATTTCTATTTTTTATAAAATATCTAGGTAGGAGAGAGAAAGATGAAAAAAGATAAATTATTTATTAGGATTGCTATGTCCATAATCGGAATGATTATTTTGGGAATAGGGGTATTTTTTACAATTAAAGTTAATTTGGGAGTTGACCCTGCAAGTACAGTTGATCTTGGAATGTCAAAACAATTAGGATTAAGTTATGGAACTTGTGCAGTAATTTTCAATATAGTATTTTTAACTATAATATTTTTTGTGGATAAAAAGTATATAAATATATCATCAATTTTAGCTATTTTTATAATAGGTTATACAGTTGAAGCTATGAATTTGATTTTTGGTTGGATTAATTTACAAGATTTAGATTTAATTTATAGAGTCATAATTTGTATTGTAGGAACTTTTATTATAGCTATCGGTGTTACAGTTTATATTTTTGCAGATTTGGGAGTTGGAGCAACTGACGGAATTTCTGAATTAATAAGTAATAAGACAAACTTTTCTTACAGGACTGTAAGAGTTATTTCCGATTTTTTACTTGTTATTATCGGATATTTAATGGGTGGAGTTGTTGGAATTGGAACTTTGATTATTACATTTTTTGCAGGACCTTTTATTCAATTTACAAGAAAATTACTTACTCCTTTTCTTGAAAAAATATTGGGAAAAGAATTGGTTGATAGTGTAAACAAAGATGAAGAAAAATTTGAAAAAGAAGTTATTGCTTAAATAGGGGAAACCCTATTTTTTTTTATTGCAAAAAGTGGTATTATATGAGTATATTATTAAATTAATATGAAGGAGTTTTTTATGGATATTTTAAAGCTGGTTAAAGAAAAAGAAGAAAAAGTTATAAAGATAAGACGCGATTTACATCAAATTCCGGAACTGGAGTTGGAACTTCCAAAAACTATGGAATATATTTCAAAAGTTTTAGATGAAATTGGTGTAAATTATAAAAAATTATTAAATGGAAATGCAATTGTCGTTCAAATTGACGGAGAACAAAAGGGCAAATGTATTGCGATAAGAGCCGATAGTGATGCACTTCCTGTCGTTGAAAAAACAGGACTTCCTTTTGCATCTACAAATGGAAATATGCATGCTTGTGGACATGACGGACATACTGCTATGGCACTTGGAGCTTGTATGATATTAAATGAAAATAGAGATAAACTTAAAGGAACAGTTAAAATATTTTTCCAACCCGGAGAGGAAACACCGGGAGGAGCTTTACCTATGATTGAAGAGGGCTGTATGGAAAATCCAAAAGTCGATGCAGTAATTGGACTCCATGAAGGTTGTTTGATTCCTATTGAATATGGAAAGATAGGCGTAAAATCAGGAGCCATAATGGCATCAGCAGATATTTTTGAAATAAATGTAAAAGGAAAATCCTCACATGCCGCAACACCTCATCTTTCTGCTGATCCAATTGTAGTTTCATCAGAAATTGTGCTTGGACTTCAAAAGATAATTTCAAGAGAAATAAATCCTATTTCAAATGCAGTTTTGACTATTGGAATAATTAGAGGAGGAACTGCTCATAATGTAATTCCTGAATCTGTTTACATCAAAGGAACAGTTAGAACTTTAGACGAAAAAGTAAGAGAATTTATCGCAAAGCGAATTGAAGAAATTGCAGATGGAATTGCAAAAGCTTACAATTGTGAAGCTGAAACAATTTATCACTTTATGTATCCTGTAGTTATGAATGATGAAAAATTTACTGAATTTTTTATAGAAAATACAAAAGAAGTTTTAGGAGAGGATTCAGTTGAAATTATAAAAAATCCGAGCATGGGTGGAGAAGATGTTGCTTACTTCCTGCAAAGAGCAAAAGGAACTTACTTTATGCTTTCAAATCCGAAAATTTATGATGGAGATAAAATATATCCGCATCATCATAGTAAATTCGATGTTGAAGAAAGTTTGTTTTACAAGGGAATGTGTGCAGTTTTAGGAACTGTTTTTAAATATTTGAGCTAGAAAAATGGATTGTCTATAAACGGCAATCCATTTTGTATTCTCAAATTTATTTTTTATGTATCGAAGATATATCAGTTAGAAGAATTTCATCCTAAAGAAGCTTTAGGAGATCTTTCGACTCCGTTACACTCCGCTCAAGATGACGTGTTGGGGGGCATTTCTATACTAGTTGCTATGACGTAAAACTTTTTATTTTCTTGGAAATTTTTTATTTTTTAAGATTATTTACTGTTTACGTTAAGCTATTAAACGAAGCATTATTCCTTATACGTCATCTCGAGCGTAGTCGAGAGATCTCATAGTTTTACTTGTTTACAAGTAAAACTAAATGTATCTTTGATACATCAAAAAATCACAAACAAAAAAATCCCCAACATTGTTGAGGATTTATTTTAACTACTTACTATTTAACTTTTTCTGCAACTGCTTTTGCAACTGTATCAGCTACATTTTCTTCAAAAGCTGAAACAATAATATAATCTTCTCTAATTTTGTCATCAGGAATCATACTTGCAAGTCCGTATGCTGCAGCTAATTTCATTTCATCAGTAATTTTCTTAGCCTTTGCTTCTAAAGCACCTTTAAAAATTCCAGGGAAAGCAACTACATTGTTAATTTGATTAGGCATATCTGATCTTCCTGTTGCAGCAACTCTTGCTCCGGCTTCTTTTGCATCTGCATAAAGAATTTCAGGTTGAGGATTTGCCATTGCAAATACAATCGCATCTTTATTCATTGAAGCTACCATTTCTTTAGTAACTAAATCTTTTTGACTTACACCTATGAATACGTCGGCACCTACAAATGCTTCTTTCATAGTCATATCTTTTTGTTCTTTATTTGTAATTTCAGCTAATTCTTTCTTTACAAAATTATAATTTTCTGAATGTTTTTTGTTGATTGCACCTTTTGAATCGAATGCTATTACATTTTCAACACCCAACATCATAATTAATTTGATGATTGAATATCCGGCAGCACCGGCTCCTGAAACAACAACTTTAATATCCTTAGCTTCTTTTTTAACTAATTTTAATGCATTAATTAATGCTGCTGTAACAACTATTGCAGTACCATGTTGGTCATCGTGGAATACCGGAATATCAAGTTCATCTATTAATGTTCTTTCAATTTCAACACATCTTGGAGAAGAAATATCTTCAAGATTAATTCCACCAAATGTAGGAGCAAGAGCTTTTACAATTGAAATAATTTCCTTAGGGTCTTTTGTATCTAAAACTATAGGAACAGCATTAACTCCACCAAATTTTTTAAATAAACAGCATTTTCCTTCCATAACAGGCATAGCGGCTTCAGGACCAATATCTCCAAGACCTAAAACAGCAGTTCCATCAGAAATAACAGCAATAGTATTAGCTTTACTTGTATATTTATAAGCTAAAGAAGGGTCTTTGCTTATTTCCATACAAGGTCTTGCAACACCTGGAGTATATGCATAAGTTAAATCTTCAGCATTTTCCAATTTTGCTTTTAATTCTGTTGATAATTTTCCTTGCCATTGTTCATGAAGCAACAAGGCTTTTTCGTAAACATCCATTTTTTATCTCCTTTATATAAAAATATTCATTCGTTGTTAATATACTACAAAGATTTCTAAAAGTCAATACAAGCATATAATTTAATTAATAATTTAATTTGCAAAAATTTAATTCAAATTTCGCCTATTGCTTTTTAAAAATTTTTACATTAAAATATAGTTGGTGATTAAAATGAAAACAAAGAAAAAATATATATGTTCAAATTGCAAGAAAGAGTCATTGGGTTGGCAAGGAAAATGTAGTTTCTGCGGTAGCTGGGGAACGATAGAAGAAATTGAAGTTTCCGACGTTAAAAGTCCAACCGACAAAATTGTTGCAAAGGGAAAAGTTGAGAAGTTAAAAAATGTAAATATAAATGAAAATGATAGATTTATAACTGGAATTGATGAGTTAAATCGTGTTTTAGGTGGTGGAATTGTAAGAGATAGTGTAAATATTTTGACTGCAAGACCCGGCTGTGGGAAAAGCACATTGCTTTTACAACTTGCACTTGATTTTGCAAGTAAAAATGTAAAATCTATTTATATTTCTGCAGAAGAAAGCTCCTCACAGATAAAGTCAAGAGCAAATAGAATTGTAAAAGAAATTCCAGAAAATATTTGGATACAATCAACACAAAGTATGGACGAGGCTTTGAATTCAATCGAAGAAGTTGATGCTGAAGTTGTTATTTTAGATAGTATTCAAACTGTTATGTTAAGTTCAATTCCGTCAAGGGCAGGTTCTCCAACACAGACTGTCGAATGTATAAATGAATTAGTTAGAGTTGCAAAAAATGCTAAAAAGCCGAGGACAATTTTTATAGTTTGCCATATGACAAAGCAAGATGAAATGGCAGGACTTAGGACTTTGGAGCATATGGTAGATTCTGTTTTGCTTCTGGAGGGAGAGTCTGACGAAAGTTTAAGAACTCTTACAAGTACAAAAAATAGATTTGGAAGAACTGGTGAAATCGGACTTTTTAAAATGGAAGAGTATGGACTTTTGGAAATTAAAAATCCATCAGAATTTTTTGTAACTCAAAGAGAAAAGGACATTTGTGGAAGTGTATTATCCGTTGTAAAAGAGGGAAGCAGAATGTTAGTTGTTGAAGTTGAAAGTCTGGTTTCTCAATCTTTTACAAGCTATCCTGCGAGAATTGGAGACAGTCTTAAAAAAGATCAATTAAATACATTGCTTTCTATTTTAGAAGAAAGAGCCGGATTTAATTTATATAATAAAAATGTAATTTTAAAAACTACAGGGGGATTAAAAATTTCGGAGCAATCTGTAAATTTAGCTGTAATTATTTCCGTTGCATCTTCAATTTTAAACAAATCAGTTCCAAGAGATAATGTATTTATTGCAGAAGTTGGACTTACAGGAGAACTAAAAAAAGTTCCGAATTTAAGCGAAAGATTAACGGAACTTGACAGAATGGGCTATAAAAAGGTCTATACTTCAAACGAAGTTGTTGATCTTAAAAATTTAAAAACTTTAAAAGTAGAAAAATCTAAAACTCTAAAAGAAGTTATTGACAAAGTTTTTAGAAATGTTTAATATTAAAAAAATAAGGTTGTGTATGTGCTACATAACCTTTTAAATATTTGTATTAACATAGTCATTAATCTTTGAAATTCTAATCTCATCAATAAATATATTCTTTTCTTTTAATTTCTGTAAAATTTCAATATTCATAGAATGAAAAATTGCAAAATCAACATCTTTCACAACAATTTCAAAAAGAGAATTGTTAAGTCTTTTTGAATTCATATCTATAAAATAGGATTCTGTAGTTTTTTCATCTAAGAAGTCAATCATCTTTAAAAGATATTTATCTTTTTCTGCATAATAATTATTAGATTTCATAAGATTTTCATTATATTTTTTTTGTTTTTTCTTGTTATTTGAATACAAAATTGATTTTTGTTTAAAAAATTTCGCTAAAATATTGTAGTATTGGTAATTATACATCCCTTCTTCCAGCGATGATATATTTAAAAGTGGTTTCATATTTAAATTTTGTATCAATTCATAATTTTTTTCTAAAAAAGATATTTTATCAATTTTTCTTATCGAAAGTTCTTTAATTAACTCATTTCTTCTTTTGAAAAAAATCTCAAGTTGTTTTGTTGGTATATTCATACTCAAAAAAAAAGCATCCCGACGATGCCTTTTAAATTTAGTCTAATTTTAATTCGACACAAGTTGCTTGAGCTCCCTCACAAAGTTCTTCTTTAGGAATATTAATTCCCATGAAAACTTCAAGATTGTGCTCTTTGCAAAATGCTTCGACATCCTTTTTAAATTTGCAAAGCTTATCGCTATCAAGATCAATTATTGAATAGATACCGTCGATGTAAATTTTTTCCACATCATAATCTCTTGAAACAATTCCGAAGATAAATCCGAATAATTTATCAAGATTTACTATTCCATATTCTTTAGCATTTGTTAATCTTACACTGTGGTCTAAGCTGAAAATATGAGAATCATCTGTATCTATAAAGATGATATTTCCGTTTCCTTTTCTCACTTCTTCATTTGCTTTATCTATCAACCATTTAGTTTTTCCGGATCCTGACGGACCAAGTACAAAATTTAACATTTAAACCACCCCTTAATTTCTTTTTTTCATTATACCATTTTGCAATAAATAATACAAGTGTTTTTTTATAAAAAAGGTTAATAAAAATTATTGAAAAATAAATATTTTTTATTAAATTTATAGAATATTTTTGCAAACGATATTAAAAATTTGATTAAAGAACAGTTTTGGTTGTACTTAAAATCTTGATTTTTTATCACTTTTGTGCTAAAGTAAAATTAGGTTAGTTTGAGTAATTTTATGAAATATTAAATATTAAATGTAATATATTTAGAATAAATTAAAATGGGAGGCAATTATGGCTTTTGTCGAATTTAAAAATGTTTATAAAAAATATAATGAAGGAAAGAGTTCAGAGATTGTTGCAAATAGAGATGTTTCTTTTGAAATAGAACATGGAGAATTTTGTATTATCGTTGGACCGTCCGGTGCAGGAAAATCCACAATCCTTAATATTTTAGGGGGAATGGACGATGCAACAAGTGGAGAAATTTTTATAGACGGAAAAGATATTTGTAAATTTAATAAAAGACAGCTTAACGACTATAGAAGATATGATGTAGGTTTTGTTTTTCAATTCTATAATTTAATTTCTAATTTAACAGTTTTGGAAAATGTTGAACTTGCAGGGCAAATCGTAAAGGAAAGTTTAAATCCGGCAGGGGTTTTGGAATCTGTTGAATTATCTCACAGGCTGAAAAATTTTCCAAGTCAATTATCCGGAGGGGAACAACAGAGAGTTGCAATAGCCAGAGCACTATGTAAAAATCCTAAACTGCTTTTATGTGACGAGCCTACAGGAGCTTTAGATTATCATACCGGAAAGAGGATTTTAGAACTTTTGCACCAAAGATGTAAAAGTACAAATACAACTGTAATTTTAATAACTCACAATCAGGCAATAGCGCCAATGGCAGACAGAGTTATTGAAATTAACGATAGTACTGTAAAAAATGTGATATTAAATAAAAACCCGAAGAACATAAAGGAAATTGAGTGGTAGTATGAAAAAAACATTGTTTAAAAATTTTTACAGAACAATTTTTAGGACATTTCCGAAATTTGTATCTATTGTATTTATGATAGCACTTGGAGTAATGGTCTTTGTAGGACTTAAAATAACTCCATACATCATGAGAGGAAGTGTTGATGAACGTGTAAAAGAAGGAAATTTATACGATTATAAAATTTCTTCTAATTTTGGCTTGCAAAAAGAGGATGAGAATATAATTTCCAATTTAAAAAACTTAAAGGATGTTGAATACGGATACAGTATAAATCTTAAAGATGAGGATAGGAAAGTAGATTTTACCATTGAAAACAAGCCTGAAAAAATCAGTACCGTTCAAGTAGTAGAGGGGAAAGATATTGAATCCGATTCTGACATTTTGTTGGATGAAAGATTAAAAGATAAATATAAAATCGGAGATGAAATAGACTTTAAAAATGTTGAAAAATTTGGAATTTTTAAAGATGAAGTAAAAAAATTAAAACAAAGTAAATTTACAGTTAAAGGCTTTATCAAAAGTCCTGAGGTTTTAACTACATTGTTAATGGGAACTACCGAAAATGGATATTTGGCGATAGTTTCAAAAGACACTTTTGATTTCAGTTATTTTTCTTATGCAAAAATTACTTTTTCAGACCTAAATGGTTTGAATAGAAATAGTAAAGAGTATAAAAAACTATCAAACAAAAGAAAAATAGAGTTACAAGACTCATTCAAAGGTAGAGCTGGAGAAGTATATAATGTTATTTATGCTCAAAAAAGAGAAGCATTAGATGATAGCAAGGAAGAGGTTAATAAAAATAAATTTGATATTGAAGAAAGTGAAAAGAAATTACAACAAAATCTTGAAAAAGTACAAAGTGGAAGAAAAGATTTAAGAAGAGCATTTGCGGATTTGGATTATCAAAAAAATCAATTTATTAAGCAGATAAATCAAAATGAATCAAAATTGACAACAGCCCTAGATGAGTTGTATTCTAAAAAAGCAGAGTTGGATAAAAACAAAGAAATTTTAACTGAAAAAAATAATTCTTTAATAAAAGATAAAGCAGATTTGGAAAATTCAAAAACCGATATTGAGCTACAAATAAAAAATGAAAACAAAGAATTAAAATTGCTTGAAGAAAACTACAAGGCAAACTTAATTGAAGAAAGCGAATATAAGGCAAAAAAAGAAGAAATTACTAAAAAATTGGCTGTTTTAAATGCAACTCTTGAAAAAATCAAAAAAAATTCAGTTTTGCTTGATGCCGGTCTGTCAGATATTTCTTCAAAGATTAATGAATTATTTGAAGCGGAGCAAAAATTATCTTCCGGAATCGTAAATTTGGAAAATAAAAAGTATGAATTGGAAGCAAAGTACGAGGAAGGGTTGAATAAATTTGACAAATACTATTCAAAGTTAGTTCAAAAAAAGGCTGAAATTGAAGAAAACAACTTAAAATTAAATAAAGGTAAAGATGAATTGGAAGATGCTAAAGGAAAAATTTCCGATGCAGATAGCAAAATTTCTGACGGCGATGAAGTTTTATCTAAATTGATAGAGCCAAATTACAATATTGAAGAAGGATTTGTTTCATCTGCAATGTCAAAAGTTTATTTTGCAGCAAATGGAATCTATGGTGTTTCAAATGTATTCTCATTATTTTTCTATTTCATTGCACTTTTGGTATCACTTACAACAATGACTAGAATGGTAGATGAAAATAGAATACAAATAGGAACTTTAAAAGCTCTAGGATATAGTAATATCGACATTGCAAAACAATACTTTTACTATGGACTTTTAGCAAGTATCATTGGAGGAATAATAGGTACTATATTAGGTTTTAAAGTGATTTCTCCACTTGTTTACAGATCCTACTTAAAAGCATTTATATTTAAAAAAGTTTTTGACAGTTACTATCCACAAATAATTGTTGTCGGAATTTTAATTGCAATTTTCTGCACAGCTTTTGTGTCATATATAACATGTATAAGAACGCTAAAAGAAAAAATATCATCACTTATGAGAGCAAAGGCTCCAAAGTCTGGAAATTTTGTTTTTCTTGAAAAAATACCATATATATGGAAAGAACTCTCATTTTTACAAAAAGCAACTCTAAGAAATGTCTTTAGATATAAACTCAGATTGTCAATGACAATTATAGGTGTAATGGGTTGTATGGGACTTTTAGTTCTGGGATTTGGAATAAAAGACAGCTTAGACGGAGTTTCCGATTTACAATACTCAAAATATACAAAATATCATTCATCAGTTATCTACAATCCAATGTCATTGGGGAAAGATTTGGAAAAATTTAATGAAGATATAAAATCAAACAAGGACATTAAAGAAAGTATTGATATATCATTAATATCCGTAAACATAAAATCCAAAAAAAGCTTTGATGAAAAAATAGGTGTCTTTACAACTAACAATTTGAGTGATTTTTCAAAGTTCTTTGGACTATATAATGGAGACAAAAAAATTGAAAAATTAGATGACGGAATCTATATAAATAGAAAATTAGCCGAAAAATTTTCACTTTCCGTTGGAGATGAAATAACCTTTATAAATAACAATAAAGAATATAAGGGAGTCGTTGCAGGAATCTTTGAAAATCATGTTGGTAATTTCTTTATAATGAATGAAAAAACTTATGAACAAACTTTTTTCAGAAAACCTATAAAAAATACTAAACTATTAATTTTAAATGATGGAAGCAAGAGCAATATCGAAAAAGTAATAAATGAATTAGAAAAAGATCCAGTTGCCGTAAAAGGCACAAACATACACTCATTGAAAAGGATAATTGATGACGCATCTTACAGCATAAACTCAATTATTTTAGTAATCGTAATATGCTCAGGCTTTTTGTCAATCGTAGTTTTATACAACTTAAGTAATATAAACATCTCAGAAAGAAAAAGAGAAATTGCAACACTTAAAGTTTTAGGATTTTATCCTTTAGAAATTGACAACTACATCTACAAAGAAACTGTAATACTAACAATAATAGGAATAGGGCTCGGAGTCTTTGTAGGTCACAGTCTGCACATAAATATAATGGAACAACTTGCAATGGACTCAATCAGATTTTTCAACAAAGTAAAATTAATAAGCTACATTTACTCAGCCCTAGTAACACTATTTTTCACATTCATTGTTTACTTCGTAGTAAAAATAATGCTTAGCAAAGTTCCAATGATAGAATCATTAAAAGACGTGGAATAAAAAATAATTAGGAGTCATAATCTTGGAACATATTTTGAATATAGAAACAAAAAGGTGTAGGATAAGACAATTTAAACAATCAGATGTAGATGACCTATATTTGATATTAAGTAACCCTAAAGTGATGGAATACATTGAAGATCCTTTCACTTTGGAAAACACAAAAGACTTTTTAAATAAAAATGCTCTGTCTTATCCGCCACGAGTATTTGCTTTGGAATACAAAGAAAACAAAAAGTTAATAGGACATATTATTTTTCACAAATACGATAAAGAAAGCTATGAAATTGGCTTTATCTTAAGTCAAGATTATTGGGGACGAGGCATAGCAAACGAAATAACAAAATCACTCATTGACTATGCAAAAAATAAAAAAATCCATTCACTCATTATCGAATGTGATAAAAGACAATTAGCAACACAAAAAATCGTAACAAATAACAATTTTAAGCTAATAGGTAGCGAGGATTTGCTTGTTTATGAATTGGTTTTAGAGTAAATATGTGTGGGTTATGTATCTACGATACATTTACTTTTGCTTGTAAACAAGCAAAGTTAGGACTAGATTAGTTTTGCTAACGCTCCAGTCGAAATGACATGTTAGGGAAGATACTCCGATTAAGAACAAGACGTTAAGAGTAAAAAACTTAAAAATATTTTTTAGATGAGATTTTTATTATTAAATATACATTAAAATAGGGACTGTTACCAGCCCCCTTTTAGTGTTTTAATTTAATTATCTACCACTATGGTCAAATCCCTTATCAGGTTTTGCATTCTTTTCATTATCATGAAGAACAACTCTTGAACCGTTTAATATTTCAATTTGTTTTTTCATTTCGTTTATACAAAGAATTGCTAAAGGCATACCGAAGTCTTGACGAAGAACAAGTCTTTGTACATCTACATCTTTAATATTTTCAGGCATAGGATATGCAGGAATCATCCAACCATGCATACGTAGTCTATCTTCAAGGTCATATAATGTCCATTGTACATTTGCATTTTCTTTTAGTCTCCAGCATACGATTGGGATTTGATTTGCTTCTTCAAGCAGTTCAAATATTCCCATTTTTTTGATTTCATCTGCCATGTATCTTGCTACATCTATTGTTCTTTGATGAATTTCTTTATAGCCTTTAAACCCGTTTCTCATAAGCATATAGTATTGACCTACAATTTGAGATGCACTACGTGAGAAGTTGATTGCCATAGTAGCTTCTTCTCCTCCTAAGTAACTAACCCAGAAAATTAATTCTTCTGGAAGAGCTTTTTTGCTACGCCAAATTACCCAGCCTACTCCTGGATATACAAGACCATATTTATGACCTGAAGTACTAATTGACCATACATTTTTTAATCTGAAGTCCCATTTTAATTCAGGTTCTATAAAAGGAGCAACCATACCTCCAGAAGCAGCATCAACGTGGATTCTAATAGGTAAATCAGGTTTCTTTTTATTATATTGTTCAACTAGTTTGTCAAGAGCTTTTACATCATCATATTTTCCTGTATAAGTAATACCTAAAATAGCAACTATACCTATTGTGTAATCATCAACATAATCCATTACTGTATCCATATTAAGGGATAAATGTTCCATATCTAGTGGAACAGTTCTCATTTCAATATCCCAGTAGCGACAGAATTTTTCCCAACATACTTGATATCCTGAAGAAATTACAAGATTAGGTCTCTTTTTGGTGAATCTATTAACTCCTGCTTTATCTGCAAGATGTTTCCATCTGAAAAGCATAGCTAGTCCACCTAGCATACAAGCTTCTGATGAACCGACAGTAGATGTTCCTATAGGTTCTTCTTTTGGATTCATGTGCCATAAGTTTCCAATAATATCGACACATCTGTTTTCAAGGTCTGCAGTCATTGGATATTCATCTTTATCAATTGCATTTTTTTCAAAATTCTCTGCCATCAATGCTGTTGCAGTTGGTTCCATATAAGTTTGACAGAAAGTTGCAAGGTTTTGTGTTGCATTTCCTTCTGTTTTTAAATATTCTCTAATAATTTCTGCTGCAACTTGAGGTGATACAGGATTTTCATTTATTTTTTTGTTTGGCATTTCAATATCGCTAGCTTCTGTACCGAAAATTGGTGTAAGATATCTAGTTTCTTGATTCATTGATTCAAGAATATCACTGATATGATTAGTGCTTTTTCTACTTGATTTTGATATTTTTTTACTCATATTAATCTTCCTTTCTTTAAATAAAATTTGAAATATATCAATGTATTTAATAATTTATAATAACTACTTACTTTTATCATCATATTTTGTTGCCCATCTATGTTTATTTGAATAAATAATTATAGGAACTATTAAGGAGATAATAAAGCATATAATTAGCACAATTTGATATACTTGATTATCTGCAGTTGTTAATTTTGATGATGGGAAAAATGAAATAATTAAAGTTGCTATTGTAATAAGCAATCCTACTGTAGCAACAATTATTTTAAATACTTTTCCACCAGGAACTTGGAATGTACGTTTTAAATTAGATTTTTTCAATATTAAAACGAAATATCCTAAGAAGAATAATATATATCCAACCAAATAGATTACAACTGTAAGTCCTATTGCTGTTAAATAACCAACTGATGAATCAGAACCTCCTGCCAATGCTATAGAACCACATAGAACTGCATCCCAAATTGTTACTATAATTGCTTGAAGTATAACTGTTTTTACTGACACTCCATTTTTATTAGTTTTTGCAAAAGATGGAGGGAGAATCTTATCATTTGCAGCTTCTAAAAGCGCTCTGGATGGGCCAACAATCCAAGAAGATATTTCTGCTAATACACCAAGAGCTAATAGTATTGCAACTATTAAAACAAGCCAATTATATTGTGAACCAAAATGTTCTGTAAAGATTGCTTCAAATGCCTCAATAACTCCATAAGATAGATTACCATTTAATATTTTGTCTGGAAGAGTTGTAGCTATAGCAAGTCCGCCAAGAGCATCAAGTACAATTGTAAGTATAGTTAAAACAATCATAACTGAAGGATATGTTCTTGTCGGATTCTTAAGTTCGTTAACGTGAGATGCTGATGCCTCTACGCCCATATAACCGAGAATAAAAGAAGCAAAAATTACAAGAGTTCCTGTTTCCTTGAAATTTGGAATTAGAGTTTCTGTCGTAATCTTAATTTGAGAAACACCACCAGTACTAAAGTATGCAATTAAGCCAATGAAAAGTATAATAACAGGAAGAACTATTCCTCCAAGAAAACCAATCTTAGAAATTCTTTCTGTATATTTTGTTCCACCTAATTGTGTAAATGTTAGAACCCACACAATGATTGCAACTCCAAAAAACATAACCATTGGGTTATTGTAAAGTGCATCAAATTTAAATACGTATGCCAATGCTGCAAGTATAAAAAATGCCATGGTAACAAATCCTACTGTTATTTGAAACCATTGAAAGAATAAAGCTGAAAATCCCCATCGTTGACCTAGGGTATTTCCAACCCATGAATAAATACCTCCAGATTCCCAACCTTCTACTGTTGCCATTTCTGCAGAACATAATGCAACAGGCAAGAACCAAAAAAGTCCTCCGACAATTAGAAAGAATACAAGTTGAAATCCAGAACTAGCAAAAGACGGATATTCATATACCGTCATTACCATAGATGCTGTAATAGCAAAAAAACCAAAAAATCCCAGCTTATGCGCTGATTTGTTATTTGATTTTACTGATGATGTTGTCTTATTATTAGTCATAAAATTCCTCCTTTCATTCATCATAATCAAAATATCTTTTGGTGGTAATTTATACCATTGCTCTTTTTTTAAAAATATTAAAAGTATCAAAATTTAATTCAAAAAATCGAAGTAAATTTATAATACTTTTATGTAAATTATATATATGTAATATATTATTCAAAAAAACTACTTACATTATAGTTATACCCTTATGCAGATTATTATATAGATAATTTTAAAATTTATATTTAGTTTGATTGGTGAAATAATGTAAATTATAATTGAGTATATTTATTAAAATAAGTTATTATCAATGATTTCATTTTTGTTAGCTAAATTAGGCAAAGGGTATATTTGAAATAGTAGAATAATAATTTTTTGGAAGTTATAATTTGGGTTATAAATTATTTAAAAATATTTATCAAAGGCGAACAGATATGAGTAGTACTATGGAATATAAGAGTCATCAAAATTTCGATTTTTCTTTAGATGATAATATTTTGGATGAGAGAGAATCTTTTTCTCCAAAAGTTAAAGTAATTTATTTTTCACCTACAGGAACTACTAAAAAAATAATTAAAAATGTAGTTAAAGGAATTGAGTCAAAAGAAGTAGATTATGTTGATTTAACAGATGAAAATAGAATTTCTAAAACAGAAAACATCGATACAAGCAAAGCTGATTTGATTATTTTAGGGGCTCCGGTTTATGGTGGATTTTTGTATAAAGAATTTAGAAATTATATAAAGAATATTGATTTTAGTAATAAAGCTGTCGCTATAGTTTTACTATATGGAAATGCTACTATTATGTTTTCAAAAAGAGAGATTATTTCTATTGTTAAAAAGAATAATGGCAATGTTGTTGGATATGGAGAGTTTATAGGAGAACATTCTTATTCAACAAAAGAACTACCCGTTGCTATAAATAGACCGAATGCAGAAGATATTAATATGGCAATTTCGTTTGGAAAGGCTATAAGAGAGGAATTAAAAAATAATATAGAAAAGAATAAAAATTTAAGTTTATTTGATAGATTTATAGACAAAGTTGCTGATATAAAACCTGTACATACTGGGAGAAGAATATTTACTATTCCAAAAACTGATTACGAGCTTTGTGATAATTGTAGGGTTTGTATAAAAAAATGTCCTAAAGCTTGTATCGACAATAACATTATAACGGATAAAAAAGCTTGTATTGTATGCATGGCTTGTGTAAAGTCTTGTCATAAGAATGCTCGTATAAGCAAAGCAAAAAATCCATTGATAAAAATGGGATTGAAAAAAATTAATAGAAATAAAAATGAATCAAAGTTTATTGTTTTTTAGAATTAGTAGACTTTGTGTTTTAATTAAAAGAAATTAGACGGTTGAGATGCTGTCTTTTTTGTTGTAAAAAATAAATTTGTATTCTATGTATCTTCGATACATTTACTTTTGCTAAAGCAAAAGTATGAGATTTCCACAGTCGATTGTTACCAAATCAAAGATTTGGACAATCTTTGCGTCAGACCTACTATTGCTTGTAAACAAGCAAAGTTAGGGCTAGA
>ERZ773005.66-NODE-66-length-99393-cov-6.074564_pt1 | contig 99393 bp, 88 predicted proteins | sample MGYA00580666_ERZ773005 | MGnify/ENA primary metagenome ERZ773005 (study PRJEB29015, sample SAMEA2737999) | human oral metagenome | biome: human oral; feature: human-associated habitat; material: dental | place: China | collected 2061 ...
TATTGAACTGGTGCTGGCGGATGAGCCCCCGGGTGTCGCGCCCGGCGCTCCCCGCCTCGGCGCGAAAGCTCGCCGTATAGACGGTGTAATGCTCCGGCAGTTTCGCCCCGTCCAGGATTTCCTCCCGGTGGTAATTCGTGGCGGGGACTTCCGCCGTGGGGACGAGATACTGCTCCAAGCCTTCCAATTTAAACATGTCCTCGGCGAATTTCGGGAGCTGTCCCGTGCCAATCATGCTGTCGCGGCTCACGATGTAGGGGGCCAGCATTTCCGTGTAGCCCTGCTTCGCGTGGAGATCCATCATGAAATTGATGCAGGCCCGCTCCAGCCGTGCCCCCAGCCCCTTGTAGAAAGCGAACCGCGCGCCGGACACCTTGGCGGCCCGCTCGAAATCAAAGATGTCGAGCGCCTCGCCGATGTCCCAATGGGCCCGGGGTGAAAACGAAAATTTCACCGGTTCGCCCCAGCGGCGGATCTCCGGGTTCTCCGTGTCGTCCTTGCCGATAGGGACGTCGGCCTTCGGCATATTGGGGATATTCAGGAGAATATCCTTGAGCCGCGCTTCTGCACCGCGAAGCTCCTCGTCTAACACTTCAATCTTGTCGCCCACGGCACGCATGTCGGCGACGAGCTTCGCGGTGTCCTCGCCGTTCTTCTTCATCTGGCTGATCGTTTTCGACACTGTGTTGCGTTCCCCCTTAAGCGTCTCCACTTCGCCAAGGATCGCCCGCCGGCGCTTCTCCAGCCCCTCAAAATCGTCCAGTGACAACGAATTGCACCGGTTTTTCAGCATGGTTTTCACATCGTCCAGGTGTTCCCGGACAAACTTTATATCTAACATTTCCCTGACCTCCTGCCGGTGCCCTGAGAGCGCCGCTTCCTTTACTTTCTTCATTATAAAGGGCGGGAAAATCCCTGTCAAATAGAAGAACCTGCTCCGGCAAAATGCCAAAGCAGGTTCTTTTCCCGCGGCGCAGGCAGCGCGTCAAAGGGGCTGGATCTTTTCCGCCAATCGCTTCGCGTGCGCATGGGCGGCATCCCTTTTCTGCCCGACGGTCCGCTTTGATCTTACGATTTGTTCCTTTTTATCCCTTTTCCAGATAAAGCGACGTGCCGTTGATCTCCGCCTCGTGGATGCGATCCTTGAGGCGCTGGATATTCGTCTCGTGAAGGGTGATCGCGTACTTAATACGCTTTTTTTCTTCCTCTGTGAAATCACCCGTATCGTAGGCTTGCCGGATGCGCCCCAATCGTTCCTCGACGTCGCCGAGCTCGTCGCGCATGAGCTTTTCGTCGAGAAGCGCCAATCCGTAAACGGCGCGCATATTCGCCCGCACCTGCGCGGCGTAACCGTCCTCGGCGGACTCCTTTTCCAAATATTTCGCCACATGGTAAATAATATCAAATGGGTTTTCCGCGCTATGGATCATCCCCATAATATCCATCTTAATCGACTGCTCCCGTCCGTGCGGTCTCGTCACATCCAGCTGTTTTTCGCCCATTCTTTACGCCACCCTTTCACTTTTCCTAAGTATAGCAGAAAGCGGCGCGCCGGGCAAAGTATGGCGCGCCGTTTAGATACGGTTCCCCCTGATTAAAAGACAGACGCCCTTTTAGCCTTCCCCCGCCGAAACATAGCTGCGCGTCTTTGGGGGAATTTCCGCCCAGGCGAGGCGATTGGCCTCTATGCCGTGATGAAACGCCCACGCCGCCGCGACGCCCGCCGCTTCGCCGAGGCTCATGCAGGTCGGCTGAATGCGCATCGACGCCTGCACCGCGAAGCTCGCGCTGATACAACGTCCGGTGACGATAAGGTTTGGCACTTCTTCCGTCACCAGCGAACGATAAGGAATCTCGTAGAAGCGCCCTTCAGGAAGCGGCGCTTCTACACGTTCGCCGTGCGCGTCGATATACCAGGCTGTGCGCGCTACCGCGTCGGGAAAGCGCGCCTCGCCGTAATAGTCCGCCTCCGTCAGATAATAGCGGCCGCGAATGCGCCACGACTCCCGCGCTCCCAGCATCGCCGCTTCCCGGCTGATATAGGCGTTTTCAAAGCCCGGCATGTAGCGGATAAGATAGCGGCTGAGCCGATGGATCATTGCCCGCCCATAACTTACCGCCCGGCTGTAGGAAAGCGGCTCCGTCGCCGAAAACCGCGACGGAAGCTCAGGACAGTTCATCGCCATCGTGCCCGGTTTCCCGGGAATGGTAAACGCCTGCACATATTCGGCATCCTCTTCGGTCAGCTCGCCGGACGCGACGCCGCGCCAGAAAAATTCTTCCAGCCGGTAACGCTGCGCCCGGTGGCGCGCCTGCGCAAACTCAAAATAAGGCGGTTTCGTCCGGCACCGGGTATCTCCCATTTCCTCTGCCACATAGGCGTGCAGCCGGTCAAGCGCAATCCCGCCCATCTCGAAGCGAAAGCTCATCGGCTGGTTGCGCCCCGTTCGCTCCGAGCCGCGTTCCGTCGGCGCTCCGGCGAGACGCGCTAGCATCGCGTCTCCTGTGCCGTCGATAAAAATATCCGCCGTAATCGCCCGCAGCCCACCGATCGTCTGCACGACGGCGGCACGGATACGCCGCCCTTCCGAGAGCGCGTCTACAAGCACCATATGATAAAGCGTCTCCACGCCGGCCGATTCGCCCATCTCATCGTACACCAGCGCCAACATTTCGGGATTGCTCCAACCGCAGCCGGTCACGCCATCCGACATCTCGATATGGTGTTCCCGCATGCGTCCCTTAACCTCGGCCACATACGGCGTTTCACTGCCGACGCAATTCGTGGGCATAAACGGCGCCACTAATCCCAGGGTCGAAAGACCGCCCAGCGCCACGCCGCGCTCGATCAGCACCGTCTTGAGCCCGCGCCGCGCCGCGAGGATCGCCGCCGCCGTTCCCGACGGCCCGCCGCCTGTCACGCAGCAGTCCGCCCGGCACAGCACCGGAATATCCCGCCCCGCGTACCGCAGCGCCTTTGCTCCGAAATCCATTGCTCCTCTCCTCTCCGTGCCACTGACAGCGCTTTTCCATATTGACACGCGCTATGGCCATTTTACGCAGCTCTTTATCTGCTCTCTATATAAAGGTTTCCACAAAATCCCCGCAGAATCCTTCCCCTCACGCGGCCCACCGCATAAAAACGCGGCGAAGAGACATCAATCTCTCCGCCGTGTTTTATTTTTTAATATTTATCGTGATTGTAGACGTCCCAGTCCTTCATTTTCTTCAGCTCGTCAATGCTGTACTGAATCGCTTTTAAAAGCTGCGGCTTCTCTTTGGGAAGCGTCGCCTTGAGGGGGACGTAGTTAGAGATGTGGTTGCTTCGGAAAAGACAGCGTTCGGTCTCGGGAAGCTCCAGATGATCGATTATCATATATAGCTCCTCCATCAGCCCCGCCGGGGGAAGCGGATGAAACTCGCCGCGCTCGAACTGGTCTTTCAACTCGCTGCCGCGGTATAGCATGAGGCTGATCGCGCCCAGATACGTGGGGCGAATCGCCGAAAGCGCGGCGGCCGTGGCCAGGGCGTGACGCTCAGAGCCCTCCCGCCCGGCGATCCCCAGAATAACCATGACGGAAAGCTCCATACCAGCGGCGATGGCGCGCTGCCCGACCTCAATCGACTGCGGTCCGTCGACGCCCTTTTTGATCGCCGCCAGCGTCTCGGAATCGCCGCTTTCCATGCCGTAGTAAAGCAGCGTAAGTCCCGCCTCCCGAAGTGCTTTAAGCTCTTCCGGCGTTTTTCGCAGGATATCCTTCGGCGCGGCATACGAGGACGCCCGCTCAAAATGCGGGAACACGCGCCGCAGAGTGGCGAGCACCTTTAAAAGCCGCTCCGTAGAAAGCACCAGCGCGTCGCCGTCCGCCAGAAAGACGCGCCGCACGCCAGCCGCGTTGTACCCTTTCGCCATCATGATCTGCCGCTCGATCTCCTCGTCGGTCAGGACTTGAAACGGCACGCCGCGATACATATTGCAATAGGTGCATTTATTATGAGCGCAGCCACGCGTAAGCCGTAGAATGAAGCTATACGCTTCACTGGGCGGACGAAAAACCGGGGAATCGTAATCATCAAAATACATTATCGTTCACTCCTTATCGATAAAAATATTTTATCACAATCCCCCGTTTTTGGGAAGCCCTATTTTATTGTCTGCACCGTTGCTTTATTTAGCGCTGGGCTGTGCTGCCCGACCACGATCAGCGTTATGCCGCTCGAAAAGCTCCAGGCAGGAAGAACTCTTGCGCGCCTCCAGCACCGTTTCGTAAGGAACGGGACTTAATCCCTCGCGCAGAAATTTTTCGTGAAGATCGATCTGCCCCTTGATTTCCCATTGGGAAAGTCCCAGTTTTTCCGCTTGCGTCCTGAATTCTTCCGTCGTCATCTTCATCGGCTCCTTATCGAAAAGTATCCGTGCCGTTTCTCCACGCGATCATTGGCACGTTGCCCTGTCGGCTTTATGAGACGTGCCTGCCGTGAAACTTCGAGGGTGTCTCCTTCGTGTTTCTTTAGCTATATTTATTCGCCGCCGGGCCTCGATTTCCTGCCATCTGACAAAATCCGCCATCTAATCTCTCCGGCTGCCGCCCCACGCAGCGGCCTGCAGCCAATTTAAGGCTTCCCCACGATGAGCGCCCCCAGTCTGGCCGTTAGCAGGCGGATACGCCTGCCGGGGGAAAGGCGATTCGGAAAAGGAAAATTCGCCGCGAAGATTCGAAACAAAAAGCAAAACTGCCTTACTGTGGCCGCGTGGCTTTCAGCCATTCGCCAAAAAAGCGTCCCGCGTCACCTCACCGCCCGGCGGGACGACGAGAAAATCTTCGTCAATGCGCCCCGTAAACAACTTTTTCAGGATACCGCATGGTCCTGGCACCACGGTGACTCGCGCCGCCAGGAGATTCGCCAGGGGCGCGATGTAGTCCTTCACTGGCTGCAAATCGTAACAGCCGGTGTCGATGATATAAAAATCATGTATCATTTGGTAAAGGCGGTGCAGATACGCCTCGCCCGCCTCGCGGCCCATCCGCGCTACGACCCGGTCATAGTCGATGCGGGAGCTTTTCGAGTAGTCCGCCCAGCTTTCCGTCAGGAACATGCCGTGCATATCGCGCTGCAGCGTTGTCAGCGTGTCCCCCGAGAGTAAAATATCGAGACAATCCCGGGTTCGGGGAATCACCAGCTCCGCCGCACCAGCTCGAAGTCCTGTCGTTCCTCCGCCGCAACCTGACGGGCAAAGATACACCCGCTCAAAGCCGAGAGGCTTCGTGAGCAGCGCCTGCAAATACGCCCGCAATTCTCCCGGGTCACGATGAAGCCTCCCCGGCAGAAAGCGCACGGTGAGCGCCGTTCCCTTGGCGGCGCGGAGGACTTCACGCCGCAGCGTTGGACATGCCAGAACGAGTTCTTTCATCCGAGTCATCTCCTCGGAGAAAATTTCGCCGCGCCGACGAAATTTTCCTGCCCATTTTGCGGCGATCGAGCCATTTCCCATTTTTCCTCACTTCGTCTATTCTCCCGCAATAAAAACGTCGCCGACACATTTTTTCGTGACGGCGACGTTTTTATCCTTTGATAAATGTTTTCCTTCTCCCGTATTTCACGTAAAGCCCACACTCAAAATTCATTTTTATGTTCCACGTGGAACTTCCGTTTACCAAAATACCGTGTTACAAAGAGCAAGGACCGGACGCGCGCTCACTCCACCCGGCTCTTTTTCCGGACGGCTTTCCCCCGCCGCGCTTCGTCGAGCTGGCCATAAAATTCGAGGAACTTTTTCGCGATCATGGAAAGGGAGCGTCCCTTGACCTTTACCACCGTTTTCGAAAGCGCGAAATCAACATCGCGGATCGGCAGCGAGCGCAGCCCTGACGGCATAACCTCCAAAGGTTCGAGGGGAACGACCCCCACCACGGAATCGTCCTCCACCCACTTCATCACCGACGTCCGCGTCGTGCAGACGGAGAGGATATTCGGCGTAAGTCCGAGATCGCGGAACATCTTTTTGAAGTGCATATAGCAGCCCGCCGACATGCAGAGGGGAAACTCCGCCAATTGCTCCGGCCCCACCGTCTTTTCTCCCGCATTCAGGTACCGCGAATCACGGGCGAAGATCGCCGCGACAGCCTCATCACGGCGAAAGAGAACCTCAAACTCATTCTGGTGGGTAATGGGAACGCTCAAAATACCAATTTCAGTAATACCGCTCAAAAGCTGATCGTGCTGCTCCTTTAAGCCTCCTTCGTAGAGCTCAAAAACAACGTGGGGAAACAGCTTGTGAAAAGGCTTTAAGCAGCGGCAGATAAAGGGCGTGGCGCGAGAATTAGCGAGACTAAAGCGCAGCGTTCCGTGATCGCCGTTTGTCAGCTCGTCGATCTCGTTCTGCGTCCGGTCCTCAAGCGAGCAGATATACTTCGCTTTGTGATACAGAATCTCCCCGGCGTCCGTCAGGATGATCCGCTTGCTGCCGCGCCGGGTGATAATGAGCTTCGCCCCAAAATACTCCTCGAGCGCGCGAATCTGCTTACTAAGCGCGGGCTGAGCAATATGGACGAATTCCGCGGCGGCGGTCATGCTTCCGGCTTCCACTACGGCCAAAAAATGTCGGTAATGCTGCGTATCCATGTAACCCATCTCCACTCGTAAGAATATGCTTATCTTTTATAATAGAGGAGCATTTTCCTAGCGTCAAGGAGGGAAATATTCCAATTTTTCTGTTCTTTTAATCCAAATTGATATTTTTCTTTTACGCCGGGTATGCCTAGAATGAAAATACCGAATCCGCTGTACCCTCCTTTTGGTTTTTAACCTTTTGGCGGCGGAGCCTCGGATTGCCATGCTCCCTCCGCATGAGGGAGCGCCGGACAGTCGGCGTTTTAAGGTGAGCCGCCGCTGTCCGGCTTTTTTATTTTTTATCTCTTCCTGAATAAAAGGTATCCCTTTTCGGGAATAATTCCAATGCGTAACCGATATTTTTATTCCGGCGAGGAATCGGCTACACTGTAACCAACCGAAGAACTACCGGAACCGAAAGGAGAAGATATGATGAACGGGACAAAGAATCACACGATGAGCGGCTATCCTCGCTATGTATGGTGGAACGAGATGCGCCGGGAGGAAGCGCCGACGTACCAGCTCGTTCCCCTTCTCGCGGAGGAGCACGAAATGCTGCACCGCAACAAGCTGTCCTTCCTGATGGAAATCATCGAAGGAAAGCTGCCGCAGCCATTGCGCCTGGCGCATTCGATGTAAAAAAGGAGGCAGCGAGCATGAACCGGCAAAACGGAGAAAATCCCGAAGGAAAGTATATCTGGTACGACGAAGTCGCCAACACGGACAAGACGGAGCCGCAATATCAGCTGAATCCGCTGACAAAAAAGCAGGACGCCCTCATGCACCGCAGGCGCTTAGGACTGCTGAAAGATTTGGTGGACGAGGACGCGAAGGAAAAAAGCGCCCCCCACGGCAAGACTCCGGGCAAGGCGTGATCCACGCCCTATCGCGCAGCTGCTCCGGCACCTGACGCATGCGCGCCGGATACCAAAACAACGCAAAAAAGGATCAAACCAAACAGCAAAAGGGAAACGGATGACAACCGTTTCCCTTTTTTATTCCCAAACGGTAGTTTCCGCAAAAAGAATAACTCTTATTCCAAAAGTTCGATATATTCTAATTTACTGCTATATTGGTTTTATATTTATATTTTTCATTAATATTACTATCGTGGTATTCTTTTCCTGACCATCATTCTGCCGGAAGAAAGGAGGCGACACGATGAACCGCAGCGACGGAAAAACCCCCGAGGAGAAAAACGACGGCACGACATTCCCACAAGGCAATTATTACCGCGGACTTGACAGTCAGAAATCAATTTTGCCGGAGCATTTCACCGACCACGCGCTGACGCGCCCGCCCTTACTTTCTTCGGACGAAAATTTCCGGCCGGGCGATGCGCCAAAAAAGCAGCAAAAATCCAAAAAATAACCAAGGGAGGCAACGGAATGTTTGATTTTTTCGCTTTTGATCCGGCGACGAAGTGCTTGCTTTTACTCATCGTCGTAGCGATATTGTTCATCACGGAGAAAATTCCCCTCGCGGTCACCTCGATTTTCGCGGCGCTGGCCTGCTGGGTCTTGGGGCTGGTTCCGCAGGAAGAGGTTTACGCGGGGCTGGCGGACAGCACGGTCGTCCTCTTCGGCGGCATGTTCATCGTCAGCGCTTCCATGTTTCACACGGGGCTCGCGCAATCCATCGGCAGCTCCGTCGTCCGGCTGTTCGGTACCGGCGAGACGAAGCTCATGGCGGGCATTATGGTCATCGCGGCCCTGATGTCCTCGGTTCTCTCGAATACCGGCACCGCCGCCTGCCTCATCCCCGTAGTGCGGGGCATTTGTAAAAACGCCAAGATTCCCGTATCCCGCGAGCTCATGCCTCTCGCCTTCGCCGCCGGTCTCGGCGGAACAATCACCCTCATCGGCACGCCGCCGAATATTATCGCGAACGTAGCGCTTAAGGCGGCGGGCATGGCCGATCTGGAATTCGGCTTTTTCGAATACGCTTACATCGGCATTCCCATCACTGTCGCCGGGATCCTCTACATGCTTCTCATCGGGCGTCACCTCTTGCCCAAAGGCGAAGGCACGGAGGAAGAACTCGAGGAAGAAGCCCTCGACCCGACGCAGACAACGAAGGAGAAGAAAACCATCTGCGGTCTCATCATGGCGGGCGTTATCCTGGCCATGGCCACGGAATGGCTTCCGCTCGAAAACGCCGCCGTCCTCGGCGCGCTCCTTTGCGTAGTGACCGGCTGCATTACGGAAAAGCAAGCGTACCTATCCATCGACTGGGTGACGATCTTCCTCTTCGCCGGGATGATCCCCATGGCGAGGGCAATGAATACGAGCGGCGCGGGGGCGCTTATCGCCTCTTATACGGTCAACGCCCTCGGCGGCGATCCGCATCCCATGGTCATTACCGTGGTTCTCTTCGCCCTTGCCGTCATTCTCACCCAGTTCATGAGCAACACCGCCTCGAAAGCCCTCCTCTGCCCGGTAGGCATCGCGCTGGCGACGCAGATCGGCGCTTCGCCGCGCGCCGTCCTCATGGCGATCCTGATCGCTTCCTCCTGCGCCTTCGCAACCCCCGTCGGCACACCGCCGAACACCCTGGTGCTCGGCCCTGGCGGCTACCGCTTCGTCGATTATCTAAAATGCGGCACCGGGCTGGTCGTCACCTGCATGATCGTTTCGGCCATCGTCATTCCCTTCGTCTGGCCCTTCTTCCCGTAAGCGCGGGCAGAAATTCTATTTTTCCGCGAACAAAACCGCGCGAAAGGGCTGCTGCACGTTTGTTTCGTGCAGCAGCCCTTTTTGTCGCGTCACCGGCGCCCCGCCCGACGATGAGCAATCGTTAATTAACAAAGCCTGTCTTTTCCCTGTTTTACCTCGTTCGATTTCCAAAGATAACGCGGTGCAAAAGATAAATTTTGCGAAATGTATGCGTTTCTTTATTTCCTGTTTAGATAGAATGGTAAAATTCAGTTGAACAAAACTCTTTTTCATGATACGATTGCTTCCAGACAAAACTGTTAAAGGAGCAGCGCTATGAGACGAAAAAAGACCGATAAGCCGGACGCCGGACAAGTCGTAATGTTCCCCAGAAAGAACCAAAAGCCCGTCGCCGTGAAAAAAGCGAAAAACGATTTCAAAAGTATCCTCATGGCGCAGGCGATGGACGATTTCGATCCCTTCGACGAATTTTCCACGAAGGACGGGATCCCCGTTTTCCACAAAGTTCTTTTCAATGACGCCACGGAGTTTCTGCTGAATCTTAACGTCAGCCTCAAAGCGTGCCTCTATCTCGACGCGCAGTCCATTCCTGAGAAGCTCGGCTACACGAAGCCCCCGACGGAGGACGAGAGAATGGCAGGCGCGCTCTACCACACGACGTATCACGGCGACGGAGACGACGACGGCATCGTCTACGACTATGAGATTGAAGGGTTCTTTCGCGAGCTTGTACCCCTGATCATCCTCGACATCCATAACCGGTTTGAGGAATATGAAAAACGTTACGCCGACGAGCTGGCGGAAAACGGCGACTTTCGCATCGCCATGGCGCTCATCGGGGCAACGCGGACGGACATGTTCCAAAATACGGAAAAGGTCGACTTCTCCCTTTCCTTCTGAAATACGGGAAATAAATAAACCACGCGAAACCGCGTGGTTTATTTATTTCCCGTTCCGATTCCCATGCAACGCGCCAGCCTCAACGCTGCGGCAGGAAAAACCGCGCCGGAGGCCTCGCCCATCGCAGCGCTCCGCCCGACGCTTAACCGCCCCCGGCGAGGCGCAGGCCGTATGCCAAAAGCACTAATCCTGCGGCGAAAAAATATTCCGTAAACGAACCCACGGCAAAGAGCTTCAGCCCGATTTTATCCCCAGGAAAGATCAGCGGCACCTCGCCGCAGAGCGCGTCCTCCAAGATATGCAGCAACGCTCCCGCCATGACCGCCACCGGCACCATCACCGGCTCATCAGCGCTAAACGGCACCGCCGGGCGCAGCGAAAGTAGCAAAGCGATCACAAAGAGATACGGCGCGGGCCAGTGGGACAAGCCGCGGTGCAGACGCCGCCAAAGCCAATAATCTCCGGCGCGCCGGGGATCCCCCTCCAGCCGGTCGGGAATCACCGCTCCGGCCATGCCGCACGCGGTCAAAAGCAGACTGTCCGTCGCCAAATATATGACCGCACCCGTTACGATTTGATGGCTGATCCACTTCACGGCGCTTCGCCTCCTCCCCCGCGCAGAATTTGTCTTCCCCTCTATTTTAACACATATGTTTGCCATAATCCATGCCTGCGCGCCACGGTGGCGTTCGTTAACTGCGAAAAGATAGTCCCATCCTAAATCTATAGGCCCAAAAAGCGCCCGCACAGGAAAAGACCGGCAAACGCACAACAGACGTCATTGTTCTCTTTGCGTCGCGCCTCGTCTTGTGCTACAATGGAACTGATTATTGCCCTAAAGAATAAGTCCCATGGGCGTGAAAGGAAGCCAATTCTTGTCATGGAAAAAAGCTCCCTCTGGCACCGGGTCGAGCGGCGGCGTTACCGTCAGCGGCGCGATCTGCTCCTCGTCATCGGCGGTTTCGCCGTTCTGCTCGGCGCCTGGTTCTGGTATTACTTCATCTATATCCGCACGCCCGACTATGCGATCCGTGAATTTACCGCCGCGATCAAGCGCCACGACGCCTCGGCGCTCGATCGCTACGTCGACCTTAACCGCACGATTGGTCATGCCTACGACGTGCTGGTCGATGACCTTTTCCTCTACGACGCCGGCCTCACCGACGAAACGCGCGCGGCCTATACACGATTTTATCGCGATATTAAACCGCAGCTCGTCGCCGGCGTCGCGGAGACGATTCGGCTGCACATCGCCACCGGCGAATGGCTGCTGCCCGACGGCGACGCCCTGACCAAAGGGCGCCAGCTCGGCATCGACTTCGAACGGTTTCTGGAACGGTCCCAGCTTCGTAACAGCGAAGTGCTGAAGATCGGCGACTTCCACGTCATCGACCGCAGCGCGACAGCGCCGCTCTTCGTCCGCGACCGTCATACCGGCATTGAAAGCACGCTGACCCTCTTAATGGAGCAAGCCGCGGACGGTCACTGGCAGATTACCGGTATCGCCAACTATCAGCAGTATCTTGACGCTATCGCCCCCCGGCAGAACCGCGACATCGCCGACTACATCGCCGCCACCTACGACATCGTAGCGGAAGGAAACGACGAACTCGCGAATCTTAAAGAACGCTTTCGGGCGATTACGAAAAATGCCGGCGGCAAACTGGAGGGTGCGAGCGCCTCCGAACTGACGAGCCTCATCTCGGAAGGAATCATCCCCGCCCTCAAAGAGCGCCAGCGCAGGCTCGACACGGTCTCCATTCCGCTGGGCGCGCAATATCTGGCGAACCTTCGCCACACCTCCACCGAGTTGGCCATCGCCGCCTGGCAGCATTATCAGCGCGCCGTCGAAACACAGTCCGTCAGCGAGTTTAACACAGCCGAAACACTAAAAAAGCAGGAAATTGAAACCGATCTGCGCATTACTGACATCATCCGCCACAACGTCGTCAGTCAATCGCTGCCGAATATTCCGTAACGCTGGAGAGCGTAACCACGCGATTATCTTCTGTCCGCGGTTTATTCTCTCTTAATCGCCGGAAAGCCGCCGACAAAGGGCTCTACTGTCCCTTTGCCGGCGGCTTTCTTATTTTCCCAGCTATTTTAACCCGGGGAAAGCGCTTACATATTTAATCTTGATATCAGGAAAGGCGTCCACGAACTGCACCGTAAAATCCTCGCCGTGCTCGACGAACTGCCACTCACCGATCTTGTCCGGAAAATGCTCAACGACCTTTACCTTGAGATCGGGAAACATGGAGACAACCTGCACCTTGATATCCGGGAAAGACTCCACAATCCGCACCTTACCGCACAGCCGGATACCTTTAAAATACCCGTCGTCATTGATCGGCGACGCTATCGCTGTCGCCATCATCAACACCAGCAGCGCCAAAACGCTTACGATTATCCTGCGCATGATCCATTCCTCCTGTCCTCAGCTTTACGCCATAACGCACCGAACGCCGTGCTGCCTTAATTCTTCCATCAAAGCCTCAATAGCGAGCATAATCCCTTTTTCGTCCTATAGAAAACGAATATTTCACGTACGCGCTGCCGTCAAAGAGAAACGGACGCTCTTATGGCCGCTTCTCCTGACGACGCACAGCACGCCGGTCTAATTCCCCTGTATCCCGCGAATGGTCGAGAAAGTTACCATCTCAATATCAAGCAGCGGATAGCGGGCGGGAATACCCGCCAAAATCGTCAGCTGCCGCCCTCACTTTTTCATCGCTAAGAGGACGCCGGCGACGACAAGCGCGGAGCCGATGAAGAACCACTTCGTGACCGGCTCGCCAAGGAGGAGCCAGCCAAGAAGCGTCCCGACGACCGGCTGAAAGAAAAAGAACAGCCCGCTCACCGCGGCGTCCATCTCCCGCACGCCCATATCCCAAAGGCAAAAGCCGCCGAACGTCGACACGACGCCAAGATATAAGACCGCCAAAAGGATCGGCGGCGCGGTGAGCGCCTCCGAGTCCGCCCCTTTCAGCCACCAGAGGGACGGCGGCGCGAGGAGAATCAGCGCCGTTAAAACGCCGTAAAACGTCACCGTTACCGGCGAATAGCGCGGGATCTTTTTCAGCAGCACCGACATCAGCGCCCAGGTCAACGCCGCGACGACCAACGACAGAGCGCCGACGAAGCTCCCCAGCTCCACATTTCCCGGTCCCGCCACGATACACAAAACGCCTGCCGTCGCCAACGCCACGGAGAGGATCCGTCCTGGCGTCAGTGCCTCGCGCAGGAGCAAACGAGCGAAGATCACCATGAAGGCGGGCGTTGCCGCCGTAATGATAGAGCCCATCTGCGCCGAGGTCAGCATCGTCCCCGTTTCCTGCGTGACGATAGAAAGCGTCTGCCCCGTCAGCCCGATGAGGAAAAGCGTCCGCCAGTCCCGTGTACGAATCCGCCACGACACCCGCCGCCACACGCCGAAGGCGAAAATCGCGAAAATCGCCGTCAGGTACCGCAGCCACACCAAAGGAACGGGGGGAATGACCTCCACCGCCACGCGCACCACGACAAACATGCCGCCCCAGATACTGGCCGCCAGCGAGAGATACAGCGCCCCTCGCCACGCCGATCGCCTCATATACTGCGCCTCCTACGGCACCATACTCAGAATAAAGCTGCCCGTTCCGCGCAGCCAGTAGGGGCCGTAATCCGCCGGGACAAACAGCGAATCGCCTTTCTCCAAATGATCGACGCCGCTGCGGTACTCAACCTCAAGCAGGCCATCCAACACCACGAGGGAATGAAAGCTCTGCCGATCCGTTTTCATCGCGCACCGCCCGTGAAGGCAAAAATGATAAACCGTAAAATATTCGGACGCTACCAGCATCCGAACCTCGTATTCCGCAAAGAAGGTCATTGCCGGAAACAGCTGCGGCTGCGGCTGCGGCGTAAGCATCAAAACGTCAAGCGCTTTCTCGATATGAAGCGGGCGCGGCTTACCGTCACGTCCCAGCCGACCGTAATCATAGACGCGGTACGTCACGTCAGACGTCTGCTGTACCTCTACCAGGGTTATGCCGCCGCCAATGGAATGAATGATGCCCGCCGGGATATAAAACACATCGCCGGGATGTACCGGCACCCGGCGGCAAACCTCGAGGAGCGTCTGATCCGCAATGCGCGCGCGCACCTCCTCCTTCGTCACCGGCCGCGTAAAGCCGCAAACGAGGCTCGCCTCCGGCTCACATTCCACGATGTACCAAAACTCCGTTTTCCCATACTGCCCCTCGACGCGCAGCGCGTACTCCGTATCCGGGTGAACCTGCAGCGACAGATCCGACGCCGAATCGATCAGCTTGATGAGAAGCGGGAAAAACGAATAGCGGGCGGCGTGCGCCCCGATGATGCGCTCCCCCTTAATGGCGATGTACTTATCCAGCTCCATCCCGGCGAACGGACCGTTCGTAATGACGCTGCATCCCGCCGGATGGCAGGACAGCTCCCAACTCTCCGCAACCGACGGCAGATTGGTCTCTTTGTTATACGCCGTTTTCAGTTTTGTCCCGCCCCAGATGTAATCCTTCAGCGGTGCCTTGAGTTTCATCGGATACAGCAAAACGGTTCCTCCTAAGCGGCGTTTGTCCGTAAAGAAAAAAATGCACAAATCGAAAGAAAACGCTAATGATTCTTTAGTATAGCACAGGAATGCCAGCAAAAAAAGAGTGCGCCCAAAAATATATGTAAAAATTGTGTAGGATTACAATACGTACGCCACTGACTATGAAGTGAACGACGGGACAGAAGAAGCGCAGGCGTACTTTGACGAAGCGGAAAAGCAGCTTGCGGCACTCGACGCGGAAATGGATCTGCTGAACAAGGTCGGCGAAAAGCTTTCCGATATCCGCCCCGGCGACGTATTGGCGACGGCGACGCTTTCCCCGGAAGCGCGAGGCGTATATCACTATCTCCTTTCGGGAATGGGGAAAGGGAATAAGGAAAAGAGCGCCCGGGTATCGGCGCTTTTAGCGGCACGCATGACGGATCGCCTTGTCGCCTTCCATCGTGAGGCAGGAGATAATGACTATACCGCCATGGACGCCCTGCCGGAGCTTTTGGCGAACGCGGAGCAGGAATCGCAGGGGAAGGAAGCGGCGCAGCTTAGACAGGAAGAAGTCCAATCACAAAAAGACGCCGTGCGAAAGCAATACGAAGGTACGGCGATGTGGATGAAAGCGCCTAACGGCAAGCCGACGAACCTCACGGAGGAGCAGTGGCTTCTTGTCCGTACCCCGGCGTTTAAGGCGTGGTTTGGGGATTGGGAAGCGGAGTATAGGAAACAGGAAAATATCGAACGTGGGACACGGGCTGTAGATGAGGTACTGCATACACGGCAGGATGTTCCAAAGGCGATGTTTCGTAGCGAGACAGGCGGAATAGATTTTGTCTACGGGAAGGAAGGCGATCCCTCAAAGAAGTATGCCGGTGGATATGGGATTGCGCATATTCTTGCAAAGCACGGACAAGCTGCCGTTGATATGATTCCGACGGTAATAGCGAAAGGAAAAGCAGCGCAGAAACATAATGACCGTATACGTTTCAACTATGCGGGTTATACGGCTGTTGTTCGTCTTGATTTTGATGGGAATCAGAAAACATGGCTTGTCACGAACTTTGAAAAGTATGCAAATAAAAAAGATTCCCTTACGGCAGAAGTCTTCGCACGCTCTGCCGATGATCCCGACGGTGCGCATTCTACCGTCGGAGGGAATCTTTCTCTTAGTTTCACTATACCACAGGAGGAAGCGAATAGTCAAGCTGTTTCTAAAGTCGTCGATGAGAACGGGGAACCAAAGGTTGTCTATCATGGGACGAAACGAAAAGACCGGGTAGGGAGCGAGTTTAGAAAAGACCGTGCTACGTCGGGGCCGATGGCATACTTTACGGACGCCTTTGAAATTGCGGAAGGCTACTCCCGAGACAAAGAAGATACGTCGCAGGAAAGCCTTCCCTACGAAGATCAATTCCGCATAAAAACAGCAGAAGGGGCAGATATACCGCTTTACAAACATTGGCCCCGTCTGCCCTTGTCAAAGCGTCAGGAGATCGCGGAAAAGGCAAAGCATATTACGCAGGACGACGACGGCAATATTATCTATGACGAAACCGAGGGAAATGGGCTTGGGAATTTTGCCTATCAGATGAAGGAGGCGCACGGCAACGCTATTCGAGCGTTGGAGGAAGGATGGTTGAACGATGGCACGCTATACGAGGAAGAGGATCGCTTCCTTGAGGTTCTGAAGTTCGCTGGCGTTGAAGAAGAAGGGCTGTTCTACGCCGATCCTAATTTCACAGCCGCGGGTGTGTTCAGCGTCTTTATGGCGATGAAAAATCCCTTTAATACGATGGAGCAAGTAACGAAAGGTTTTCTTCGGAGTTTGCGCGCGGCGGCGAAGAAAGCCCCGAAGGCAGAAAACCCGCAAAGCTTCGATTTATGGGATAAAAAAGCTATTGAGCCCATGGATTTCGTGGCACGAGTTGAACGCGATATAGAAAAAGGAACGACGCACGCATGGACGGCAATTCCGGACTGGGTGACCGCGTTTTTGGTGAGCAAAGGCTACGACGGGATACAGGATGAAGGCGGAAAGCATTATGAAGCCAAACATACGGTATATATTCCTTTTGAGCCTACTCAGATAAAATCCGTGGACAATAACGGCAATTTCGACCCGGCGGACGCGAATATTTATCACCAGGAGGCAGGCAGGGAGACGGCAGAGGAACGAGCAAACCGAATTAGCCAAGAAGTCTTCCAAACGTACCTGAATGATGGTATAATGAAGTCGGTAGAGGAAACCGTGGCGGCGGAGATTGGCGAGTACGTCAATCTGGACGCAATGGCCGACCCTGCAGAAAAGGACAAGGCGCGGGATCATCTGCCGTATATCAAGGCGCTATTAGTACAATTCAACTCGCGCACAGTGCAAAAGAATGTGGATTACAAAGACCGTTATGCAGCAAAGATAGAATACGCAAGGAGGTGTTTTGACAATGACGAGAGAATCAAAGCTGGCGTTACTCGACAAATGGTCGGAAACGAGGGACAAGGAGACCTTCATCAAAATAGGAATGGAGCTGGACCCACAGAACACAAGAGAGGAAATGGAGCAGCTGTTCAACGCCTCCATGGCCGGATATCGGCAGGTATCTCAAACCAAGTAAGCGGCGAAAAGCGCGGGGCAAGGGAACACTTTGAAAAACTGTATAACGAGATAGCCAAAAAGCACTCTGAAAATCAGGGTGCTTTTTCTAATGCCCTGCTGGAACAGGCGATAAGGCAGGAGGTCAAGGGCAACTACGACCAGGCGCAGGCGATTATCCGGCTCTTTGAGGGCGCTGATCCTTCGACGTTCATGCACGAGATGAGCCATCATTATCTGTCGGAATTGGCGAAGTTGGCGCAAATGTTCCCGGAATCCGAAGCGGCGAAGGACTACGAAACGATTATGCAGTGGGCTTCGTGGCAGGAGGGACAAGTCAATGCCTACGCCGGGACGGCGAGCGCGAAGGAATTTCAGGCGCGGGATGAGGCGATCCGAAAGGCGGAAAAGGCAGGCGACACGCTCGAGGTAAAACGCCTGAAAGACGTCTGGGCGCAGGAGCGTTTCGCCCGGGCGTTTGAAGAGTATCTCCACTCCGGGGACGCGCCGATCTTTCTAAGCCGCCTCTGCGGCGGAGAACTTTGCGGCATTCGCAAAAGATGCAGAGCCGGATTTCTAAGCCGCCTATACGGCGGAGAACGCGTTGCCAGTGCAATTTCTACAAGTCCACGATTTTCTAAGCCGCCTATACGGCGGAGAACAATACTCCTTAGCTGGGGAGCCTTGTCAAAATTTTCTAAGCCGCCTATACGGCGGAGAACCGATTTCCAGCCCTACAGACATTATTCAAAAATTTCTAAGCCGCCTATACGGCGGAGAACTCCCGCTTAGCTCGCTCTTCTTTTAGCTGAGTTTTCTAAGCCGCCTATACGGCGGAGAACGCACGACCCTCTCGCTCAGGTCAGCCCCGCTGATTTCTGAGCCGCCTATACGGCGGAGAACCAGCTGCGTCATACTTAAATGCCACAGCCAATTTTCTAAGCCGCCTATATGGCGGAGAACAAGAGGCGTCATTCTTAGTTTTAGACGACCTTTTTCTAAGCCGCCTATACGGCGGAGAACTGCTAAATTATAATATGGATTAAGCATTATACATTTCTAAGCCGCCTATACGGCGGAGAACAAGTACACGTTCACCGGATTAACGCATTTAATTTTCTAAGCCGCCTATACGGCGGAGAACGATTGAGGCGTTCCCGTGCGAGGTCACGAAGATTTCTAAGCCGCCTATACGGCGGGGAACAGGGTTTGCGTACCCTCTGCGGTAATACCATATTTCTAAGCCGCCTATACGTCGGGGAACGAGCGAGTTTGAATATTCCGGCTCGACGGAATTTTCTAAGCCGCCTATACGTCGGGGAACTATGAAGTTTTTGCTTTCGCCGGGGTTCGATTTTTCTAAGCCGCCTATACGGCGGGGAACCTCATCATTTTGTCAAAGGTCGCGCCTGTGATTTTCTAAGCCGCCTATACGGCGGGGAACCAAGGTGCAACACCGCCCCCGGATATCCCAACTTTCTAAGCCGCCTATACGGCGGGGAACCTCATCATCGCGTCAAACATAGCGCCAGCCAATTTCTAAGCCGCCTATGCGGCGGATAACCTCAATGACGCAATCTACCGCTCCGCGCTTCGTTTCTAAGCCGCCTATGCGGCGGATAACTACAAACAGCAGCAGGCAGCGGCCAGTAATCATTTCTAAGCCGCCTATGCGGCGGATAACTTACATCGCGACAAGCGACACCGGCGATATCTTTTCTAAGCCGCCTATGCGGCGGATAACTTGTGGGGCGACGGATTTGAGGAGAGCCTGAATTTCTAAGCCGCCTATGCGGCGGATAACTGCCGTGGGAGCCACATCCGTGCCTTGGGCATTTTCTAAGCCGCCTATGCGGCGGATAACGATGTATCGGCGATTGTGAAACAAGTCATACATTTCTAAGCCGCCTATGCGGCGGATAACTTGCGGTCAATGGTGTTCCCTGCGATGCAGTATTTCTAAGCCGCCTATGCGGCGGATAACTAAAATGATAAAAGTACACTTCGTCCGCGGTTTTTCTAAGCCGCCTATGCGGCGGATAACCATTCCTACGCGAATCGACGCTTTGCCATCATTTTCTAAGCCGCCTATGCGGCGGATAACAGCTAAACACATATCAATACATAGAGCCGCGCTTTCTAAGCCGCCTATGCGGCGGATAACTCTCCTGGGCGAGGGGCGTTCCCCACCGTTTCTTTCTAAGCCGCCTATGCGGCGGATAACTAGACATTTCTCTGAAAAAATAAGCAAGTTTATTCCTAAGCCGCCTATGCGGCGGATAACATCGCAACGCGCACGGGAACGGATGAGATGGATTTCTAAGCCGCCTATGCGGCGGATAACGCATCACGGTGTCGCATTTTCAGCTCGCTCCGTTTCTAAGCCGCCTATGCGGCGGATAACGAAGCAAGTCAAGAAGGATTCCTGTCTCTCGCTTTCTAAGCCGCCTATGCGGCGGATAACTTTTTATGGCACCGTCAGCGGCGTGTTTACCGTTTCTAAGCCGCCTATGCGGCGGATAACTGGTTCGATGGCTATGTTGCCGCCCGAGAAGATTTCTAAGCCGCCTATGCGGCGGATAACTGACGCCGTTGGTGTTGCGCCGGTAGCCATCATTTCTAAGCCGCCTATGCGGCGGATAACATGATTATGAGCATTAGACAGCATGAATTGAATTTCTAAGCCGCCTATGCGGCGGATAACTCAGTTGAAAATATTTATTTTTCACAAGATAATTTCTAAGCCGCCTATGCGGCGGATAACAAAAATCATATAGTGCATGTTATAATAATATGGTTTCTAAGCCGCCTATGCGGCGGATAACAGTTTCCCTCAAGGATTACATGGTCACGTGTATTTCTAAGCCGCCTATGCGGCGGATAACAGGACGTAAACAGGTTACGCCCCTTGTCATGCACATACGGGAGGGATTTCTATGCTTTTTACCTAAAATTTTCCTTGTTCGGCAATCCCTTGATTTTATTGGGTGGATTTCCTGCTTGGAAAATTTGGGTTAAAATTCTGGTACGGCTGCCTCGGGGCTTAGTCCGTAGAGAGAAAAAGGACTTGCTGCGGCGGAGGGCGTTGGCTGTTTGTGGATGAAGAGGTTGTATTTGTGGTGATTGGTCAGGCTCTGCATTTGGATGTATGGCAGATCGCGAATAGATTTCTTAAGCTTTTCGCTTTGGCGCTGTTTTTTAGCGAGGCGCGCCGTCTCCTGTTCCACCGGAAGGCCGTGCCTTCTTGAGAAGCGTCTCGCGGTCTGCGCTTGGCTTTTTGGGGCGTGCTGCCGGCTGTAGATAGCATAGCCCTTGAGCCGCCGTGTGGGGATCGGTCGGATCGTCGTCAAATGAACGTAGTCCAAAAGCCGTTCGAGTTTTTTATCAAGGTTCAGCGTTTGTAACGCCTCTTCCGTTTCAGCAAAAACGCGCACCTTATGCCCCAACCCTTTCCCCTTCCCTTCGGTGTATTCGGGGAAGGATACGGCGAAAGTACCGCCATGCGGCGTGTCTTTTTGGGCGACGAAAGCCAAATGAAGCTGCGTATAGACTTTTGTCCAAAGAAAAGCCAAGGAAATTTCCGCATCGGGTAGCAGGGTGATTTCCTGATAGTGGTTCATGCCCATCAGTCCTTCCCACTGCCGAAGACGCCGCCGCGAATGAGAACCGCCATGACATAGTGCGCAGTTTCCGGCTCTGTCATCGGCTCGCCCAAAGAATAGCGATCAAACAGCGTGTAAAAATCCGCCTTATTTTTACCCGACCGATAGGCGATGCCACGGTTCGTTACCGCACCATACGGTTCAATCGCAATGGGGCCAATGTAGGGGTACGCGTCATCGGTAGGGTACCAAGTGTCAATCGTGCGCAGGGCATTGCCGATTTTTTGTGAGTGGAGCGCCGCCGTACCATCCACTTCGTAGAGGACTTTGCTCTTGCGCCCTTTACCCTTATCCAAAACAAGCTCTTCGCTGGGATAGACTTCCTGCCCTTCCCCCATGCGCGCAAAGGCTTCGATTTCCAGCAACAGGAAAGCATTCTCTCCGCCCAGAGCCTGTTCAATGGCGCTCGCTAAGCTCGCAACATCCTCCGTAGCCGTATCAAAATTTTTCAACTCAAAATCATAAGGATTAAATGTCCACGTCTTCCCGATTTCCGGGGCTGCGACCCGGACTTCCAGCGCCTCGGCCCCTACCCGGTTACGCCAGAGATAGCGGGCATTGGCGATGTTGATCGCGTAGCGCCGGGCAAGTTCCGCAAAGCCAAATTTCTCTTTGTAATCCCTTCCCATTTGCTCGATAGTACGGCGATGTCCTTCGAGGTTGCAAGCGGAAGGAGACGCCGCGCCAGATAATATCTTAAGGGTAAATTTTACTTTCAGCGTATCTTGCCCGAGACCTAACGAGACGGCGTCAACGGTTTGCAGGTTCGCTTTTTCAATTTCAGCGTTTAATCGCAGTGGATCGCTTTGAATCGCAGCTTTCAATCGATTGGAGATCGTGCCGCGGACTGATTTTTCTCCCAGCGGCAGGAGTGTCTCCTGCGCTTTATCAGTGCGCTTTTCCCAGTTTGTCCCGTAGAACCTTCCGTCAGAGGGGACGAGTTTTTTCTCGAACGCTAATACGGACGCGAGGGTGCCATCTTTTTTTGCCATGGGTATCTTCTCCTTTTTATTGATTTGTGCATAGATATAGATTTTCATCGGCAAGATATTTGTATTCCCAAAGGATTTCCGAAACGTGTTGGAAATGGTGCGCCATCTTAAATTCCCCGAGAGTAATGACGCTTTCTGCGAATCGGTGCGGCGTTTCAGCGTCGCGCTGGAACCTCACTCTCCCTAGTGGCGAAAGGCCCTTAAATCCCGTAGCGAGGGGAACGATCCAGCCGGGTTCTGCCTTTTTCCCTTTCCAGCCTGTCACTTCTCCGTCTTCGTTCTTTTCCGCCTGATACTGAATTTCCAAAAAATGGAGGAGCGCATCAACGCTGTTTTCGCCTGCCTCCATGCGCTCTTTGAGCAGGTCGCGTCGCTCGATCACGACGTAGCCGGGCATGAGTTTTCGCAGGATAGCCTTATCTGAAGCTTGATCCTCATCGTCCTGATAAAGGATTTCCTTCGGCGGCTGAAAGGAGAGAATGTCGCCGCTGGCCAATTTCATCCGAGGAAGTTCTTCAGCAATGGCTTTGATCAGGGGCTCTTGGAGGTTCCTATCGCCACGCGCAAGTGCAAAGAGCAGTGATACGGTCAGGTGGACACGGGCTTCCTCGATGAATGGTGCCGGTTTAAAGGCGTTTTTCTTTTTCCGTAATGGTTTGGCGTTTATAATAACCGAATCCACATAGTCGCCCACGCCCCGGTAAGTTTGCAGATCAAATGCCTGGCAGGAAACCGCTAATCGCGTGAAGTGAAGCTCGGACAATTCCTCTCTTTGCCGAAGTCGTCGTTCGAGGGCGTGCATACCGCCCAGCCAAGCGGTCATCGCGGGGAACCCGATGGTTATGGGGCTGCTCATGGCATTCGCGTTTTGGATCCGAATGTTTCGAATGAGCAGATATGGCGTTATCATTCGCTTCGCATCTCCTCTTTTAGGTGCACTTGCAAGATTTTCGCAAAATACTGCTGTTCGGCATCCCCAAACGGAATGGCGTCTTTTTTCAGTTGCGCATGGCGTTTGTAGGTTCTTGCAATCCAGCGGGCAAAATCCATGCTGATTTCGTCCATCCAATCCAAGTTTTCCTCCCGCGCTGCGGCATATTTCGCGTCCAGCCAGAGCTTCTGCGCATCGGGCAAGTTTCCCGTATCGCTCCAGCCGGGCGGTGCGCCCTGAAGCTGCCCCGCCAGAAGTTGAATCCCGCCCGCTAATTCGATGCCAATTTCTTGTATCGCTTCAGTAATAGCAAGGCGCGGCATATGTTCATTTTGCATCCAATCCCGCAAACGCAAAAACAAATCTTTTTGCCAATCGCGCGGAATGGTGTTAAAAAAGAAATCGCGGCGCGGCAGACGCAGTTTCCGTAGCGTGAGGAGCGGCGGCCCCGAGGGGAGGAGCATATACATGCTTGAAAGGATATTAAAGCATGATAAATTCTGTGGGTTGTCCCCGCCAACTTTCACTTTGACCGGATGCGGGATTACGGTATAGCTTTGCCCATAGTTTTCTGCTTTTTTATCTCGACTTTTCCTCTCGCAATCCTGACGCTCCCGAACTGCGTCCCGGATCGCGGTCAGCGTCGTCGTAGACGGCATGAGAGAGAGCAGGTGGTACGCATCGTTCCCCACGGGAAAATAGATTTGTCTAAGCGCCGGATCCGATCTTTTAGGAAGCGGTGCCTTCTTAATCGCCAATATCTCATGACGCAGGGCTTCGTAATCGACGCCGAGGGCGGTGACCTCCTCTCGGATCAGTGGTGTATCTTCTTGGAAATGTTCTAAAAGGGTTTTTCCCTCCGTCAAGTCCCGAACAAGAACAGAAGCCAGCCCGGTATATCTGGCGCCGCCATCCACAGCGATATCTTGGCGCTTCCCTGTACCTGCCGTCGTCAAGTAGCCAGTATCTGAGTTGGCACTGGTGCTATCCCAGAAACTAACTTTGGAATCGATACCGGGCTGGGTATATTTCCCCACATGGGTAACAATCGCATACCGAGAGAGGTTCTTTACATTACTGAGCAGCCAATCCTTTGCGCCTTCGGTCTCTCCCCCTGCTTTCGCGACGAGCAGATTAAAAAACTCGCCTCCCATGAGCATCACCTTCCTATCCTATTTTTATTGGTCGCACACTAAAGCAAAGTCATTTTTTCGGTAGAAAATATCACATAAAATTCCCTCAATCCTCACTTACAACGAAAATTCTCATACATTTATAATAAATCTCTCCCTATTTCTTGTCAATCTCAGTGATTTCCCACTTTCTCTCCACATGAAAATTTCTCCCAGTCTCTCTTGAACAGGCCCAGTTGATCACAATAGAAATAGTGCGTCAGGGCGTCGCCTAATTCCTGCCAAGAAATCTCGCCTACGGATTGCGAAACGTTTTTCAATGCCTCGTCTTCGTCCTCGCTGTCGATCGGCAAATGGTCTTGCAGTGCCTTAAGATAATCGCGCTTTAGCCAGAGGCGTTCAGTCATAGCGGTCGGCAGGGAAAACGGCTGTATGCCAGTCCCACTTCCCAACGGAATAAAATTTCCCTGCTCGTCGCGAGCGTAAAATTCCGGTGCGCGGCTCTTTTCCACATCGTAAACGTAGAACCGACGCACATCCTCCCCGGCGCTGCTCCGGAAGCGGTTGAACTGCTGGGGGAGGCCGGTCAGCCACCAGAATTCCTGCTGCCAGCCGATCGGTGTTTTGGGCCCGCCCTTTTGGGGCGATTGCCACTTCGCGAGCACATAATGCTCGAGATCGACGAGCCGTTTCGTTTCTTCGAGTTTTTCCGGGCGCTGAATGCGCGGCACGGCGTCAATGCGATCGGCGAGCGCCGCCTCGTCGACGATCTTCCGAAGGTCATGGCTGTCAAGTTTTACGTTTTTCGTTTCAAAGCCGGGATAGCAAAATACAGGTCTTTCGTCGCCAAAGCGCAGGCTGCGGAGATTATAGGGCATGATGGCGAGATTAGGGCGCTCGATGTCTTTGTCACGCTTACGGTGGCGCAGCAGGCGTCCCACGAGTTGGATGATGGAGCGATAGGAGGATGGCTCGATGACCGCCCAGTCGAAATCGTGGTCGCGGCCAATTTCTTCGACCGGCGTGGCGACGACGATGAAGAGGATGTCGTTGGCCGCGCTTTCGTCGATGTGTGCTCGCAGGACGGGGTCTTCGATGCGGGCGGCCGCCGAGTTTTCTCCGTGCCGCTTGAGCGCGCGGTCTAAATAGCATTCCTGCTCATGGCGCAGGAGAAGCACTTGTCGGCTGTGGTAGCACATGAAGCGCAGCGCGAAGCCGTCCCTGTCCGGCGTCTTCATAAAGCGCTGGCAGGCATAAACACAGGGCTCGACGTTGGCCAGTCGGATAAGGCCGAAGGAAACGCGCTTGCCGGTGGCTTCGTCGATGATGTGATTGTCGGCGTGGAGCATCAGCGCGGCCTCGTACATTTTATCGAAATACAGATCAAGGCGTGCCGGTGTTTTTAGGGGTTCCCATTCTTCCCGCGCAAAGTCAACGATGCGGGCTTTCCTCAGAATGCGGACGGCGCGCAGGGCTTTGACGCGCTTTTTGACGAAGGCGCCGTGCTTTTCGCGATAAAACTCGTCGTCCGCCAGCGGCATGGATGTGGCTGCGGCACTAAATTCATCGACCCATGCCGCATACGGCTTTTTCGGCGCAGCGAAGAAGCTGTTCCCCGCGGCGAGGCCGTCCTGCCACGCCCGGTACATCCCTTCCGCTAAGTCGGGCGGTATCGTGGCCGAGGAGATCACGACGCTGCGCCCCAAGATCCCCGCCAAGTGAACGAGTCGGGCGATGGCGGTGAGATCGCCGGGGACGAAGTCGTCGATTTCATCGATGACGAGATCGGAGGACATCAAGCGCAGAAACGGCAGCAGATGGCGGCCGCCGCGCAGGGACTCCACCGCGCCCATGATATGGTCAATGGTGAGGGCCAGCACCGGTTTATAGAGAAATGCGTAGTTCTTGCGTGACGCCTTTTTCCCCTGTTTTTGCGAAGAGGCGAAGAATTGGTTGAGAAATTTCAACTGCTCCGGGCCAAGATCATCCTGAAAATCAAGCGCCCCGGGGAGAAGCGCCTCTTCCCTGCTCCCAAAGTCTTCCGCGGCATCTTCCTGGGTCTCCGCATTTCCTTTTTGCGCCTCGTCATAGAGCTTTTGTATCGCCGCCGAGCCGATGAGGACGGCAAATTCATCGGCGCCGATGCCCATGCGCGTGCGGTATTCCGTGCCGGTCTGGAGGGTCAGCGCGCGCAAGCCGAGCGCCAACATGTAGCGCAGCGACTTTCCGTCGGGCGCGATGGCCTGCATGAGTTTTGCGTTCGCGAAGGTCTTGCCGCAGCCGGTACTCGCCATATTCACGATGAACCACGCCGCATTCTCTCCGGCTTTTTCGTCCCGAATCGCCTGCACCGCCTTGTCCTGCCAGAAAAAGGCCGGATCTTTCGCCCGAGGCAGGCGAAGGTCGGTGACTTTCCCCATCTCCGTGGCAAACGTGGGCAGGCAGTGGGCGATTTTCACCGCTTCTTTCATGACGCCGACGAGATGCTCGGCAAGCGTTTGCTTAGGCTGGTCGCCGTCGGTATTCGCCAAGAGCAGCTTTTTGTCGGACGAGGCCGCCCCCGGCAGGGAGGACATGTAGTGATCGCCTAAGATCAAGGCTGTGCGGGCGTAGAGGAGCAGCGGGCGCAGCGCCAGCGATTTCTCCGCCGCCGCGCTCGCGTCGCTTTCGCCGTCGGACGTCGCCACCCCCGCCGCCCCTTGCGTCAAGAGCCCTTCTGCCGTCGCTTTTTCCGCTAAGAGCCGAGCCGCCCATTTCGTGATACTTTTCTTCCAAAGCGGGTCGGAGAAAAGCAGTCCCTGGGGAAAGGAGAAACAGTCTTTCTTTTTCTCCGGATCGCCGTTGGCATAGCCCCAGTGCGCCGCCAGTGCCTGAAGCATGGCGGAAAAGGTCTCTCCCCCTGCGCCGCCATCCGCGTAAGATGTACACTCATTTTTATCCCAAAGTACCGGCAAGCGGTGATGGGAGAGGATGAGCCAGGCGATCATCTGCGCGAGGGGCGGCAGTTTCGCAGGGAATTTGTCCCCTTTTGGGGACGAAGCGATCGCGCTGAGCTTATCGAGCAGCGCCTTTTCCTTCACCTTGTCCGATAAAAGATACGAAAGCCACGCTTCATCGTCCGCCGTGTTGCTGCTGACCGCGACGAGCGCTTCGATGAGCTTGACGGAGATCCATTCGTGCCGCAGGGGATCGGCGCTTTTCCCTTCCTTTGCTTGGGATTTGCGGAGCTTTTTCTGAAAGTGCTTCGAGGCTTTTCCCCAGTCGTGGAGGAGCGCCGCCATCGCCGTCAGGGCTTTTAAGAGCGGCATGTACGGCCAGCCGCCTTCCCATTCCCGGTGCAGGAGATTTTTCGCCGTCGTGTGTACGGGAACGCACCCCGTCGCATCGAATTTGTCACGGTTCCCCACGACCCACAGGAGCTCGCTGTGGTGCCGGGACCGTATCCAGTGACAGGCCACGGCAGTGCTTTTCGTCGCCTGCCGCCGCAGGAGCTCTTTGACCGTCAGCAGGCCCTCTTTCGTGATGACCGTCCGCCATGTATCGTGCCCGATGCGGTCGGCGAAGCTGTCGAGGATGCGCCGGGTCGTCAAGAGTGCCTTTTTCTCGCTGAGACTGGTGAAAATAACCATCATGTCAGCATCCCGCCCCTTTCCCCTGTGCGCTGACCTTCTTGATCGTATCGAACATGAAATCGAGCGCGCCGTAGGCGGCGAATTTCTCGAGACAAAGGGCGCGAAATTCCTGATCCGTTTTTCCTTCCTTCGCACTGGTGAACGCGAAGGGCAGAATAATGGCGTCCTTTACGAGATCGGCGACGTCGAAAACCAGCGCGCCGCGCCGCGTTTTCCCGTGCATGACGGCGAAGCCATGGGGTATCCCCAGCCCCCACAGTGCGGTTGCCGCCAAGCCATAGGCCAGATAATTCCCGTGGTCAAGCAGCCGGTTCGCGCGATCGCCATCCTCGTGACAGCGCGTGAAGTTTTCCGTTCCGGTGATTTGCGCCGCGTGCTTATAGAGCGCCTTCGTAAGCCTCGCCTTGATATTCAAAAGCTGGGATACATTAGACGATTCCTTTATTTGCGAGTGAAACGCCGGGGCGATTGCCTCGAGATCGTCCGAATAAAAGCCATACGCCGCTAAGTCGCGATCCTTGCCCCATACCTTGCCCAAGAAAGCGTACCGCTCCTCTTGGAATTTTTTCGCCGCCGCCAATCGTTTCGCGTCGTCGTACCAAAAGGCGAGCCAATCCTGCACATATTGCGTCGGCCGATACTCGCTCTGGGGGCTGAGCCACGCAATCTCGGTGCCCGCAAGGAGCGGCGTTCCTCCGCCGCCGCAAAAGCCGATCATGACGCCCGCGCCGGCCAGATCGCGCACCGCCGCCTGCGTGATGGAAGTTCCCGTCCCCAAGAGGAGCGTCGTGGTGTTGGCGATGGGGATATTCCAGTAGAGATTCTCCTTTTTCCCTTCGGTCAGGTACACGATGCGGCCGTCTTTCTGCATGACCCGGCACTTTTCCAGATAATAGATATTCGCCCGCTTTGAGAGCAGGATCGTCTTTAACGCGGAGGATTCTATTTTTTCCATCGAAAGGCTCCTTTCCCGGGGAAAATGCTCCGGACAATAATTTCGTCTCATCTTCTTTTAATCTTACCACAAGCACGCGCGGATTTCTACGGGAAAAGCAGCTTCAGCCGATGTCTTACCGGCGGAACCCCTCACATATATCTGCCGTCTGTCCGCCGCGCAGGCGGCTTAGAAATTCACTGCAAGTTCCGGCGGCGGCTTAGGATACCCGCCGCGGTGAAAGTCAGGATTGCACCGCCGCGGGTCCTGCTTTATAATGAATTTAAGCTAGGGAATGGAAGGATACGTATGGGGCTGGATGGAGCAAATTTTATCGTCGCGTTTAAGGCGGTGGTTCCGGTTTTTGTCTTGATCGGGATCGGCCTTGTCATTCAGCGGCAGAAGCTGCTCACGGAGGCCGAGCTGCGGCGGGTCAACCGCATGGTGTTCCAGATCTTTTTCTTCGTGATGATGTTTTACAACCTCTATACGACGAATCTGGGGGAAACGTTTCGACCGCGGCTCGTCGTTTTCGCCTTGACGGCGCTGGCTGTCGTTTACGGGGCGGCTTTTGCTCTCGTCTATCGCGGGGAGCGGTCAAATCGGCGGCGCGGGGCGATGATTCAGGCGATCTACCGCAGCAATTTCGTCCTCATGGGGGTGCCGCTCGTCGGCAATATGTTCGGCGAAGCGAATATTGCCGTGACGACCATGATGATTGCTATCGTGGTGCCGATTTATAACGTCCTCGGCGTGATCACACTGGAGATTTTCCGCGGCGGAACGTGCAGCGTAAAGAAACTTTTTGCCGGGCTTTTGAAAAACCCTATGATCCGCGGCGCTCTCCTGGGGCTTTTCTGCCTGCTGTTGAAGGTTCCTGTCCCCGAGCCGGTGTTAAGACCGCTGTCGCAGGTAGCGGCGGCGACGACGCCTTTAGCGCTCATCATCCTCGGCGCGTCGTTTCATGCCGGGAGTACCAGCGAACATCGGCCGCAGCTCGCCGTTTGCATAGTGTCGCGTCTGCTCCTCGTCCCCGGCGCGGTGCTGACGGCGGCGGCGCTTCTCGGCTTTCGCGGCATTGAATTTGCGACGCTGCTGAGTATTTTCGCGACCCCCTGCGCTGTCGCCGGATTCGCCATGGCGCAGCAGATGGAGAGCGACGCCGACCTTGCGGGGAACGCCGTCGTCTTTACGACGGCGCTTTCCAGCCTGACGATTTTCGGCTGGATTTTGCTCGCTAAGACGCTGGGCATATTTTAAATTTCTCTACCGATAGAATAAGGGCCGTGCCGCATCCAGTAGGACGCGGCACGGCCCTTATTCCTTTAGAAAATTTATCCGCGCGAAAAGAGTCCTGTCATCTCCTCCGCTCCGGATGTTTCTCAAAGTAGTTTTTTTGCCATACAGCGAATTTCCTGACTCCCCAGAGGATAACGAGAGAACCAACAATAACGAATGCTAAAAGCGGCGGCGAAGAAAGGATTGTATTCCAGATTTCAACCGCCCAGCGAAACACGGCGATAATAAAGCAGAGAACCAGAACCAGGCTCCAGATGATGAGGTGAATTATCTCGTCAAAGAAGTCAAACACGTAAACCACCCCTATCGTTGCAACGTTTTTATATCCCCATAGCGGTGCGCTTCATATATACACGCGCAGAACGGCATAAAGGAGAAAGAGCGCGTAGAGCGCGATCATACATACACCCTCCTTACGGACAAGGGTGTGCTTCGTCCAGGTGAAGCGCCAGACAAGCGCGCTGAAAGCGACGACGACGATCGTATCGATAAGATTTTCGCCGGTAAAAGCGACGGGATGAATGACCGACGTGGTGCCGAGAATGAACAGGATATTGAAAATGTTCGAGCCGATGACATTGCCCACCGCCATGCCGAGCTGGTTCTTGCGGGCGGCGGCGATAGAGGTGACGAGCTCGGGCAGGCTGGTGCCGATCGCGACGATAGTCAGCCCGATCAGCGTGTCGGTCATGCCGAATACGCGCGCCAAAGCCACCGCGCCATAGGCCAGTTCATGCCCGGCGACAACTGTATCGCCGCCGACGACGAAATCCCCGCCGAATTTGATGGCGAGCATTCCAACGAGAATGAGCAGGAGGCTTTTGCCCAGGGACATAAGCTCCTCTTTTTCTTCCTGTCGGGTAATTTTACGGGCTTTATTCGCCTCGCGCAACGTGTAAAGAAGGAATAATACGAAGAAAATAAGTAAAACGACGCCCTTGATGCGGCCGATGGAGCCGATCGTCCCCGGAGCCGCCGCCCCCGTCGCCCCCATCACGGCTAACAGCAGAGCGCAGGCGACGGAGTAAGGAAATTCATGCGTCAGGCTTTCCCGCGAAACGGAAAGCGGCGTAAAAAGCGCGCTGACCCCTAAGACGACCATCAGATTGAAGATATTGGAACCGGTGACGTTGCTGACGGCGATTTCGTTACTTCCCGCCAAAGCGGCGGTAACGCTGACCGCCAGCTCGGGGAGACTCGTTCCCATCGCGACGATCGTGAGCCCGATCACCAGCCCCGGAACACGTAGGCGCCGCGCCACTGCCGAGCTCCCGTCGACAAAAGCGTCGGCTCCTTTGATGAGAAGCAAAAAGCCGACAAGCAGTACCAGGACGGCGATAAGCACCGAAACGAATGAATTCATGAGCGATTCCTCCCGCGCCCCAAGTAAAAAAAACAATAAGCGTCCGCTTCGTAAGTAATCATACTCCCCTATTTTATCATTGAATCGCTCGGTTGCAAGAGGGGCCGCGGCGAAATACGGTGTTTTTTCGCGGGCAAGCAGGAGTATAGGCCTATCCCTCCGAAGGGGGTTGACGATAAACATATATGCGTTATAATGAGGATATATTGTTGCTATATTCAACGAATAAAAAAAACAAAAGAAATGGCCGCGGACAAAACGGAAGGAAGCCCCGGGAAATCCGTGAAGCTCGCGGACAATACATTGAGGACATGTTTATGGTGTAAGGAGGGGACAGAGCGATGGATCATTTATCGGTAGCTCACAGCTTCGCGTTGCTGCATCGCCGATCGCAGGCGGCGATTCTGGGGCAATGCCGACAGGTGGGCATCAGTTACCACGGGTACAGTCTTTTGATCCTTTTGTATAATCATGAGGGCAGCAGTCAGGATGAAATGGCGGAAAGCCTTTCTCTGGACAAGGCGATTGTGACCCGGGAGCTTCAGGCGCTGGAAGCGCGCGGCTTCATTCGGCGTCAGCGGGATCCTTCGGATCACCGGCGCAAAAGACTATATCTGACCCCGCTGGGCTGGTCGAAGCAGGCGTTTTTAGAGGGCGCCCTCCATCGCTGGATGACGTATCTCTGTGCGGATCTGACCGCCGAGGAGACGACGGAGCTGCAGCAAATCTTTTCTCAGCTGGCAACGCGGGCGGCGGAAGCAGATTTGGAACAAATCTGAGACAGCGGGAAATCACGGCAAAAAACGAGGGGGCGCCCTGTATGCGAAAAAAGATATTCCTAGCGATGGCACTCGGCGCGGCGGTGGCGCTGACGGCCGCCTGCGGGCGGGAAAAAGCGGCGGAACCGGTGACGCCGCTGGTAAAGTATGAACGTGTCGGGGCGCGCGGCGCTGACGCGCTTTCGACGTATGCTGCGTCGGTGCGGGGCCGGTATGAAACGGCGCTGGCGTTTCAGGTGAGTGGGAAAATCGCGTCGCGAGCGGTGAATTTAGGCGACCGGGTGCGCGCCGGCGACGTGCTGATGACGCTGGATCCCAAAGACGTCGCCCAGCAGGCGCGGTCGAGCGACGCGCAGGTGGCGGCCGCGGAGACGAATCTGGCGCTGGCACGTTCAAATCTCGCTCGCTATACAGAGCTCTATAAAGCCGATGCCATAGCGGCGGCGGTGTTGGATCAATATCAGACCGCTTACGACGCGGCGGCGGCTTCCTATGAGAACGCGCTCGCCCAGGCGGCACAGGCAAAAAACGCGCTCAGCTACACGCAGCTCACGGCAAATGCCGACGGCGTGATCGCGGCAGTGAACGCTGAAGCCGGGCAAGTCGTGGGCGCGGGAACTCCGGTTATGACGCTGGTGCAGACGAACGAGCTGGAAGCGGAGTTCAGCGTGCCGGAGAATCGGCGCCGTACGGTGGCAGAAGGACTCGCTGCCGAAGTTTCCTTCTGGGCGCTGGGAGATTTCTGGGTGCCGGGCGTGGTGCGTGAGGTCGCGCCGATGGCAGACAGCGCGTCCCGGACGTATAAGGTACGGGTCGCCTTACCCGATCCCCCGGCAGGGCTGGAACCGGGCATGACGGCGAGCGTGCGCCTGCGGGATCTCCCGCCAGGCGCGTGGGAACCGGGGCGCCCACGTCAGGAATCAGGCTATCTGTTGCCGCTCACAGCGCTTTACCAGACCGGCGACACGCCGCAGGTCTGGATTATAGGCGAGGATAACCGCCTGCATCTTCAAAACGTCACGGTAGAGAGCTATTTGGGCGATAAGGTGATGATCACGGGTGTATCCGCCGGCGATCTCGTCGTCACCGCCGGCGTGCATAAGCTCCACGAGGGGCAGACCGTCCGGCGGGGAGAAAAAGAGGCGCGTCCATGAGAAACCTGACGGAAGTTTCCCTGAAAAATCGTGATCTTGTCTGGTACGCGATCATCGTCGTTTTTCTGGCGGGTATTTTTTCGTATACGAGGCTGGGGCGCATGGAAGATCCCAGCTTTACCATCCGCCAGATGGTCGTTTCCGTCGCCTGGCCGGGTGCTACCGCGGCGGAGATGGAAGAACAGGTGACGGATAAGCTGGAGCGCCGGTTTCAGGATATTCCGAAAATTGACTATATCAAAAGTTATTCCCGTCCCGGTTCCGCCGTCATTTTCGTGAACCTCTCCGATGAGGTGCCGTCGTCGGAGATTCGGGCGATGTGGCGCGACGTGCGGAACTTCGGCAGCGATATTCAACGAGAACTTCCGGCGGGCGTTTACGGCCCTTATTACAACGACCGCTTCGACGACGTTTACGGCTCGATATACGCCGTTACGGGCGACGGCTATTCCTATGAGGAGCTGCGACAGGCGGCGGAGCAACTGCGGCGGCTGATCTTGGGATTGCCGGACGTACAGAAGGTTGAACTCCTGGGAGAAAAAACGGAAACGGTCTACATCGAGATCGACAATGTCCGCCTGGCCGAGCTCGGTCTCTCCTCCTCGGCGGTAGCGAGCGCCGTGAGAACCCAGAACGTCATCTCTCCCGCGGCGATGATCGACACCGATACGGATAATGTATATTTACGGGTGACCGGCACCTACGACGATCTCGAGGCGATTCGCTCGACCCCGCTTCGCGCGGGGAACCGTACCTTCCGGCTCGGTGACATCGCTACCGTCGAGCGTCGCTACGCCGAGCCCTCCGACCCCCAGATGTATTTTAACGGCCAGCCAGCGATAGGCGTCGCCGTATCAATGGAAACGGGAGGCAATGTGCTGGCTCTGGGCGAAAACCTGAACGCTCTCGTCGAAAAGGTGCGGGCGGATGAACCGGCGGGGCTGGAGATCAGCCGCGTATCTGACCAACCGGCGGTCGTCCGGGACTCCATCGACGAATTTGTCAGCACGCTGCGCGAGGCTATCCTCATCGTGCTGGCGGTCAGCTTTTTGAGCCTCGGCGTGCGGACGGGGCTGGTCGTGGCCTTTTGTATTCCGCTGGTTTTAGCGGGCGTTTTCACCGCCATGTACCTTCTGGGGATCGATCTTCATAAAGTCTCCCTCGGCGCGCTCATCATCTCGCTGGGACTTCTGGTGGACGACGCCATCATCGCCGTAGAGATGATGAGCGTAAAGCTGGAGGAAGGGCTGGATCGCTTTGACGCCGCCTGCTACGCGTTCCGGGCGACGGCGAAGCCTATGCTTACCGGAACGCTCATTACCATCGCGGGGTTCATCCCGGTGGCGTTCGCCATCGGCTCGGCGTCGGAGTTTTGCCGCGATATGTTCGCCGTTATTGCCATCGCGCTGGGCCTGTCGTGGATCGTATCGGTTATGGTAGCGCCTCTTTTCGGCTATTACTTAATCCGCGTCGGCGCGGAAAAAGGAAAAAAAGACGCGCCGCCGAACCGCTTTTACGCCCTCTTTCGCCGCCTCTTAGGCTGGTTCCTCACCCACCGCGTTCTCGTCCTTTCGGGGACGCTGGTCGTATTCGTCGCCGCCGTTCTCCTTCTCTCTGCCGTACGGCAGGAATTTTTCCCGCCGTCCCTGCGTCCCGAGATCCTCCTCGAAATGCGCCTGCCGGAAGGCTCGTCGCTCAAGGCGAGCCAAGCGCAGGCGGAGCGATTGGCCCGCTATCTCGAAACGCAGCGGGACGAAATCGACAATTATTCCTATTATGTCGGCACCGGCGCGCCGCGCTTCGTTCTGACGACGAATCCCCAGCTTCCGGCGGCGAACTATTCGCAGTTCGTCATTGTCGCCCGCTCGGCGAAGGACCGCGATACTCTGATCGCCGCTCTGCGCGCCGAGCTGGCGGAAAATTTCCCGGCGGTGCGGACGAATATTCAAACGATCCAAACGGGACCGCCCGCCGATTATCCGGTCATGCTCCGCGTATCCGGCTACGATCGGGACAAGGTGCGCGTGCTTGCCGGTGAGGTCGCCGATCTCATGGCGGCGGATCCAAATTACGTCGATATCAATTTCAACTGGAACGAAAAGACGAAGGCGCTGCGCCTTGAGCTTGACCAGGATCGTCTGCGCGCCCTCGGAATCAGCAGCCAGGAGCTTGCCCAGACGCTGTACACGGAGATAAGCGGCGCCTCTATCGCACAGTATTACCGCGGCGACCGGACGATCGATATCGTATTTCGCCTGACGGGCGCTGACCGCGACGATCTGGAAAAGGTCAAGGATCTGCCCGTCGGCCTCGCCAGCGGGCAGTACGTAACGCTCTCGCAAGTCGCGAAAATCACGTATCAGGCGGAAGACGGTCTCATCTGGCGGCGCAATCTGAAGCCGACAATCACCGTGCAGGCGAATATCCAAAACGGCACCGCTGACGACGCGGCGCAAAAAATCTACGAAAAGACGGCGGCGCTCCGGGAGAATCTTCCCCTCGGTTATTCCATCGAGCCGGACGGCTCCCTGGCCGACAGCGCCAAGAGCATGGGCCATCTCTTGCAGCCTGTGCCCGCCATGGTTCTCATCATCATGACGCTCCTGATGGTGCAGCTAAGAAATGGCAAGCTGATGATCCTGACGCTTCTCACCGCGCCGCTGGGGATTATCGGCGTGACCTTTGGAATGCTGCTCTTTAATAAAGCGATGGGATTCGTCTCCGACCTCGGCGTACTGGCGCTGGCGGGCATGATTATCCGCAACTCGGTCATTCTCATCGACCAGATCCAAAAGCACCTGGCGGCTGGCGAAACGCCGTGGAACGCGGTCGTCGATTCGGCGGTGCTGCGCTTTCGCCCCATCATGCTGACGGCAGCGGCGGCGATTTTAGGCATGGTTCCGCTCATGCCCAGCACCTTCTGGGGCCCGATGGCCGTCGCTATCGCCGCCGGGCTCATCGTGGCGACGGTGCTGACCCTCCTCGTCCTGCCCGCGATGTACGCAGCGGTGTATAAGGTAGAAAAAACGGACGAATAATGGAGAAAATTTTGCCGCGCCTCTGGCGAAGCGCCTCGTTTTGCGTTATACTTTATCATACGGCACGAAACGAAGGAGTGGATTTTTCTTATGCAAGAGCAAAAACGTGTATTAGCGGTTCATGATATTTCGGGCGTGGGAAAATGCTCGCTGACAGTAGCGCTTCCTATCATCTCGGCGGCAGGCGTCGAATGCTCGGTGCTGCCCACGGCGGTGCTGTCGACGCACACCGGCGGCTTTACGGGATTTACCTACCGCGACCTGACGGAGGACATCGCGCCCATCGCGGCGCACTGGAAATCGCTGCACCTTCATTTTGACGCGATATACACCGGCTTTCTCGGCTCTTTCTCGCAAATTGATCTGGTGGCGGCCGCGATCCGGGATTTAGCGGCGAAGGATACGCTCGTCGCCGTCGATCCGGTCATGGGTGACAACGGGAAGCTCTACACCGTATTTGACGCTTCGTTCCCCCCGGCGATGAAGAAGCTCTGCGCTGGAGCCGACTTGATCATGCCGAATCTCACCGAAGCGACCCTCATGCTGGGCGAGGAATACCGCGAAGGCCCTTACGAAAAGACGTATATCGAGGGGCTCCTGCAGCGGCTGGCAAAAGCGATCCCCACGCGGCAGATCGTTCTGACCGGCGTCTATTTCGATGATCGCGCGCTGGGAGCGGCAACGTATGAGGCTGCGGCGGGAACCGTCGAGTATATTCTCGGCGAAAAGATCCCCGGCAGCTATCACGGCACCGGCGACATTTTCGGCAGCGCGCTGGTCGGCGCCCTCGCCATCGGCCGCCCGCTCACCGCCGCGGTTCGTGCCGCTGTGGACTTCACCATCGCCAGCATTAAGCAGTCGGCCGCCGCCGGAACCGAAGTGCGCTACGGCGTAAACTTTGAAGCCAATCTTCCCGGTTACATGAAATCGCTGGGGCTGGTATAAAAGCGAAAAAATTTTTCTGACGTCCGGTTTTTCCGGACGTCTTTTTTATGAATAAGCAAAAACCGGGCTCCGTCCCCGGCAAAATCCCCTCCGGAAGCTTCCGAAAGCCGTTGCTTTTTCTTCTGCGGCCCAAGCGCCGCGCCCATACGGACAAAGAAAAGCGGCGTCTTTTTGTGATCTGAGCGCTCAGCCGCAAAAGACGCCGCTTTATTTACGTATTCGGTTTTTGTTTTATACCCAGCCCTGCGCGTGCATGGCCTGGGCAACGCGGACGAAGCCCGCCATATTGGCGCCGGCGAGAAGATTGCCTTTCGCGCCGTATTTCTCCGCGGCCTCTTTCGACTGCGCGTAGATATTGTCCATAATGCGCTTGAGCCGCTGATCGACCTCCTCGAAGGTCCAGGCGAGGCGCTCCGAATTCTGGCTCATCTCCAACGCCGAAACGGACACGCCGCCCGCGTTCGCCGCCTTCGCCGGCGCGAAGAGGACGCCGTTCTTTTGCAGATACTCGATGGCGTCGAGGGTCGACGGCATATTCGCCCCCTCGCCTACCGCCTTAACGCCATTTTTGACGAGAGTCTTGGCGCTTTCGAGCGAAAGCTCGTTCTGCGTGGCGCAGGGAAGCGCGATGTCGCACTTGACCGTCCAGACGCCGGCGCAGCCTTCGTAGTACTCCGCCCCGGGGCGCTTTGCCGCGTACTCTTTAATGCGCGCCCGACGGACTTCCTTAATGTCCTTGAGAAGCGCCACGTCGATTCCCGCCGGATCGTAAATGTAGCCGTTGGAATCGGAGCAGGTAACGACCTTCGCGCCCATCGCCTGCGCCTTCTCGATGGCGTAAATCGCCACGTTGCCCGCGCCGGAAACGGCGACCGTCTGACTCTTGATGTCGATCCCGTTGTCGTCGAGCATATCCTTCACGAAATAGAGAAGCCCGTAGCCTGTCGCCTCGGTGCGTGCCAGGCTGCCGCCGAAGGTCAGCCCTTTTCCCGTGAGGACGCCCTCATAATGGCCCGTCAGGCGCTTATACTGTCCGTAAAGATAGCCGATCTCGCGTCCGCCGACGCCGATATCCCCCGCCGGAACGTCGACGTCGGGCCCGATATGGCGATACAGCTCCGTCATAAAGCTCTGGCAAAAGCGCATGATTTCCCCGTCGGATTTTCCTTTCGGATCAAAATCGGTACCGCCTTTCCCGCCGCCGATGGGAAGCCCCGAGAGCGCGTTTTTCAATACCTGCTCCGTCGCCAGGAACTTTAAAATGCTAAGGTTGACGCTGGGATGAAAGCGCAGGCCGCCTTTATAAGGGCCAATGGCGCTGCTCATCTGAACGCGCAGCCCGCGATTGACCTGAAGCCGCCCCTTATCGTCCGACCACGGCACGCGAAACAAAATGACGCGCTCCGGCTCGACGAACCGCTCTAAAAGACGCTCCTCACGATACTCGGGGTGCGCCTCCAGCACTGGAATAATGGACGTCAGGATCTCCTTCGCCGTATCCTGAAACTCCTTTTCTCCCGGGTCTTTAACGGCGATTTTTTCCAATACTTCCTCTACATACGCTTTCATATCAGCCACTTTCGATCTCTCCTTTTCCGCTTCGCGGGGACGCTCCCCGTGATTTTTACAGCGTGTTAAGTATACCGCAGCTGATATGTGAAATACAATATTCCACCGCCAAAAATACTGTATACCTTTGACGATTATTCCGAAAACGTAACCTGTAACATACGTTTACGTGATTTCCTCCGCGCCGGCGCTCTCATCTTTATCCTTTTCTGCCGCTTTTCCCGCATCGGCGGAGCTTTTCTCTTTTTCCTTTTCCGCCATTTTTTTCTTAACCGCCTTAATCCTTTCTTCCTCCGCTTCCTGCCGCGCCTTTTCCACCTTCTCCCAAACCTTCGGCGAAAGCTCTTTCAGATATTCGTCGCCGATATCCGTCGCTTCCGGAGCAAGCTTCACATAGCGGCGATAATCCTCCAGCGCCGCCGTCTTATCCCCCAGCTCATCCTCAATGTCGCCTGCCATCTTCCACGCCGCCAGCGTGTCGTCCTTCGCCTCCGTCGCCCGGCGAATATCCGCCAGCGCCGCTTCCGGCTGCCCCTGCGCCCGATGGACCTCCGCCCGGTTCAAGTAGACGAACGGATCTTTGCCGTCCAGTTCCACGGCCTTATCACAGTCTGCCATCGCCGCCGCAAAATCGCCCTGAAGCGCCTGCGCCCGACCGCGCACCGCGTACAGCCCCGCCAGCTTCGGCGCGTTCCGGTCGCAGGAGAGCGCCCGCTCCACCTCGATGAGCGCCATTTCCGGACGATAAACGTCGTTATACCAATCGGCGTTATGATAGAGCCGCTCCACCAAGCTGTCGCTGGCGTCCCGCGCCTTCGCCTGCCGCGCTTCCCGCTCCGCCTGGCGCTTCGCCTCCGCCGCCCGGAGCGCTTTTCGCGCGCCGCTCACCGGCTCCTTAGCGTAGGCCGCCGTCACGAGATCACGCAAACGCTGCGCCGCGTGATTCGTCATCACCGCTGCTTTCAGCGGCTCATACTCTCGCGCCTCCGACAGGTACTCGATGCGGCCGTTTTCTCCCGGGCGAAAATTCCACTCCTCCAGCGTGTCGAAATCATGAAACGCCCGCGCCAGACCCCCGGTGATAAGGTACGCCTGCTCCGGCGTATCGTCGTAGAGCGTCGTTGAGTAGGTCGCCGTCAAAAGCGGCTCCCCGTCGATCAGGATCTCCTTGCGGTCCCGCACTGTCACATGCCCCGCGCTGTAATCGGTCATGAGCTGCGCGAGACGCGCCTCGCGCTTGTCGGTATCCGGATGGTCGTAGGCGTCCGCGCCGTAACTTCGGTCAAAATCCGCCGGGTGCTCGGCGAGGTACCACATGCGCGCCATCGCCGCTGCGCCGCCGCCGGGATTAAAGCCGGCGCTCGACGCGAGATAGAAGCCGCCTTCATCGGCCTCGTATTCCACCGGCAAAATGACGTTCTTCGCCACCGAATAATCAGCCAGCACACCCGCCACATCGGGGCGAACCGCACCTGTCGCCATACTGATGAAATTAATGCCGAAGGACTGCGCCGCCGCCCGGGCGTAAGTATACGCCGCATGAAGCTTCAAGCCGTGGGTCATCTCGTGCCCCAGCACCGCCGCCAGCTCGTCGACGTTACGGTTCACGCCGCGGATCAGCCCCTCGTTTACAGTGACGTGGTCCGTGGGAAAGCATGCCGCGTTAAATTCCCGACCGGCGTTCACCTGCCAGCGAAAGGGCAGGGAACGAATATCCATCGCGTACTCGCCGCGCGTCACCAGCCGCGTCATAATCGAATCGACCAGCTCTTTATCGAACGGATTTTTTGAAATGCCGTTCTCTTTCCGGTCGTAATAAAGCGTCTGCTCCTGATAGAGCGCGTTATTCCCCGCGTCCAGCATGGCGGAAAGATAGCCGCTGTACATCCCCGCCGCGCCGAAAAGCCCTACCAGCGCCGTCAGGACGTCGCCGCCGTCCGCCGACGTCCGCCCCGGGAACACTGCCGCTGACACCGTCAGCAGTCCTGCCGTCAGCACGGCGGTCAATCGATGCCGGATGCCCCTGATCTTCATATCACAGCCCCCTTGCCAGCGCGGGGTATACGGCAAAACAGCGTTTTCCCACCGTATTTTCCGCTGTCTTTTGTCATAGCCCCTTACGCGCATATTTTTTGTCTATCATATAGCGAACGGGCGATCGCCGTGCTTTTCTTGCCGCGCGCCCTTCGCCTCAGTTTCCTGCCCTTCATTATACGCCACGCACGTCGTCCGCGCATGAAAAAAACGTGAGGAACCGCCGTTATCAGCGACTTTCCTCACGCTCTAAGGGAACTCCTTGGCGCTTGCTCCTTCTGAACTACGTTATCAGGGGTAGGGAAAAAATCTAAAAATCCGGCTTTTTAGTTATCCACAAAGTTATTCACAAAACACACATTCGTTGTGAATAACTTTACCCGTAAACCATCCTATTTTATCGCCTGCGCGCGGGACTCACCCTTGTCCATAGGGCGATTTCTCGCCTTTCTCCGCTCCCTGCGGGCTAAACGCCGCCAGCGCCGCCGTGAACTCCTGCACAAGCTCGACGATTCCCTGATACTCGCCTTTTTCGTCGTAAATAGCGAGGTAGCGGACGCCCACCGGCTTGCCTTTGATATAGCGGTATACGTCCATATGGTCGCGCCGCTTGGCCTTGAAATCGGCGATAAGCTGCTCGACGACGGGGAGGACGTTCGCCGGGTGGCAGTTTCGAACATTGCTGCCCAGCGCCAGCCGCGGCCGGGCAAAGACGCGTCCCGGATTGGAGAAAAACCGCTGTATATCGTCCTTATCGATAAACGTGATGTCAACGGACAGGAGATTGAGGATCGCTTCCAGCGTCTTAAAGCTGATCTCGCCGGTGGAAAGGCGCACCTTCCCTTCCGCCATGATCTTTTCCTCGCGCGCTTTCGTTTCCGTTATCCACGCCTCACCCGCAGCCCAGGCAGGCGCTTTTACTCCGAAAGCCTCTCCCATATCGGGCATGTCGCGGTAAACCATGAACCAATCCTGCTCGGAAAAGAAGCGCAGCGTCAAAGGAAAGAGAATCTTTTCTTCCTTATAGATCATGTCGCGCACGCGCTGGAGGAAGGTTCCCAGCCTCTCTTCCAGCCCCGCCGTACCGCCGGCCAGCGCTCTGCCCAAGGCATGAATCTCCGCCTTTATCTCGTCATCGACGCCCCACATGACGCCGGAAGGGCCCGTCACTTCATAGCGGTAGAGAACCGTCATGAGGAGCGTTTCCTTTTTCCCATAATGAGGATAGAGGTCGACCAGGGAGCGAAGGCCCGCGCCCAACTCCGCCGCGTCGCGGCGTTCAAAGGCCGCGTCCAGATGGTCAAGCAGCCGTTCCAGGGCCTCGTTCTCCGCGTGCAGGACAAGGAGGGGATGTCCCGCGGGAAGGTCCGTTATCTCCGGAATATCTCCCGCTCCTGCGCCGCCGCAGGAAGGTTCGCCGATATGCCCGTGGAAAAGCGCCGAATGAACGTCGCACAGGCGCTGCACCTCGTGAACAGGCAATCCCCCGGAAATGAGCTTCTGCTCGGCGGCGGCGATCTCTTCCGCCGAAACGCTGGCGAAATCCCGCACAAAATCCGCCCGCACTGCTTCCATAGACTCCCCGTTCGAGAGCCGCTGGAGAAGCGCCTTGAGCGCCTCCGTGCGGTCTTCGGTTGTCTCCGTTTCCGCCGCGATAGGACCCTTTTCTTCCTCGCGCTTCAGCGAAAAGCCCCGTTCCTCGAGCTTATGTACGACATCTTCCCAGCGAAAGCCTTTCACCGCCGCTCCCTTCGGCAGCGTCATCACCCGCCCCATAACCTCCAGCGCGATGGGATTCAGGATCTCCTTGAACCCGATCTCCGCCATTGCCTCACGAAGCTCGGGGTATTCCTTCACCAGCTCCGCCACCGTCTTATTTACGTCCAGTTCTTTTTTCATTTTTTACTCCTATCCCGCTTACCAATCATCTCTTTACGGCATTTAACTGCCTTTCATTATAGCAAAAAACCGCCGCTTTTCATCGTATCATTTGTTACAATTTGATAATTCCTACGCATCCGGTAAACTATATCCCCAGCCCTGTTCTTAGCGATAGCACGCGCTGGGATCTTAGCCGCGCGATAAAGAAAACACCCCGCGGCTAAGCCCGCGGGGTGTTTTTTCGGGGAAAAATATCCGCCGTCCGTTTATTTCTGGAACGACGTCACGAGATGTTTCAATCGTTCCGTTCCTTCCTTAAAGGCGCGAACCTTTTCCAGAATATTGCTGTACTTGGCCGCCATCTCGACGATATTTTCCGCGATTTTCGTGTTGCCGACAGCGCCTTCGTGCGTGGCTTTCCCGATCTCGTCCATGGCCTGGTTCATATTCTGCACCGAGAGGAGCAGGCTTTCCGAGAGCGTCGTGCTGTCCGCGGACGACTTATGGAAATAATCGGCGTCCTCTTTGTACTGAATGGCCGTCTTATCCATCTGTGCGTAGTCTTTACTGATATCCTCATCGATAAACTTCAACAGGCCGAAGGCTCCCTGCGAAAGATCCTTCATGGCGCTCGTCACCTGCCCGGTAAGGCCCTTGATCTGCTCGGCGGTGCGCTGCGACTGCTCGGCGAGCTTACCCACCTCGCCGGCGACGACGGCGAAGCCGCGGCCGTGATCGCCGGCGCGCGCCGCTTCGATGCTGGCGTTAAGGGCGAGAAGATTCGTCTGCTCGGCGATGCCGGTAATCGCTTCCGTAAGCTGCGTGATCTCCTCGACGACCTTCGCCGATTCGATGGCCGCTTCCAAGGACGTTTTCGTCGTACCGTAGACGCGATCGGACGCCGCTTTCGACTGCTCCATAGAAGTCTTGAGCCGCGTCGCCCGGTCGGCGATCTCCTGCGTGTACGCCTCGCTTTTCTTCGATTCCTCGACGGTCCCCTGGATCTCATCGCTCAAGTGGCCGCTAAGCTCCTGCATATTCGCCGTGGAAGCGGCGGTTTCTTCCATACCGGCCGACATTTCCTCGGTGACGGCGGACATATCCTGGGTCGCGGCGTTAAGCTCGTTAATCATCGTTTCCAGCTCGCCGACCATCGTATTTGTCGTTTCCGCTTCCTTATATACCTGCTTCATAAAGCCCTGCATTTTCATCAGCGCCTGCACGACGATACCGATCTCGTCCTGCCGCTGTGCCAACGAATCAGGGATTTTTCGGTTGAGATTTCCCGCCGCCACAGCGTTCAAATGATCGATAGAAGTATTGAGGGGCGAAGAAATATTATCCGCAATAAAGCGCGCCATCAGGATTCCGAGCGCCAGCCCGATCAGGATAATGACGGCAAAAACCTTGATCGTCCGATTATACTGAATATTATTCGCTTCAAAGAGCTGTTTGCCCTGGGACACGTTATCCGGCGTCAGCACCGCCATATTCCCGGCGATCGCCGTAAGCGACGACAGCTTCTCAAAGATCGCCGCCTTATCCGTCGGCGCCGTTCCCATGGCGTCTACGGATTTGACCTTCTCCTTCGCCGCCGAAAGATTCTGCTCCAGCTCACTGATAACGCCCTGCGCCCGCTCGCTGGTGTCGATCTTTTTCAGCTCGATCATATCATTATTAATCGCGTCCAGATTATTGGAAATATCGTCGAGCAGAATCTTGCGGTTCTCCCGGGTAAAATTCTGCTGAAGAATATAGGAGACATTGACGCTGATGCCGCGCAGGCGATTGTTCGCGTCGTTCAGGTACTGGGTCGCCATCAGATTATGCGAATACATGTCGTCGAGCGCCTGCTTGGCCCGGTAACTGGAGAAAGCGCCGACGGCGGCAATCAGAATGACGATAACGAGCAAAAAAGTGGAAAGGATCGAGATCTTCGTCCTGACTCGATAATCCTTCAGGGTATCATTAATATTTATCATCGTCCGTTCCCTCCTTATTTCGCGAACTGCGCGATATTCGACCTGGTGATGGAGGTAAACGGAATGACCAGCCCTTGCGTGGGCGGATGCCCCGAAAGGAACCCTTGGACCAGCGTAATCGCGCCTTCGCCCTGTCCTTTCGCGTCCTGCTTTATCGTCTGCGAAAGCTCGCCTGCCTGCACCGCCTTCAGTCCCGCGTCCGTCGCATCGACGCCGGAGACAAGACAGCCGTTCAAGCGGTTCGCCCCCTTGAGCGCCGCGATCGCGCCGAGCGCCATATCGTCGTTGCCGGCGACTACCCCGTCAATCCGAGGGAACATCTGCATCCAAAGCGTTACCGCCTTGAGTCCTTCCGCCTTGCTCCAGCCTCCGTCCACCGAGGCGAGCAGCTTAATATCGGGGCGCTTATCGAGGCACGTTTCCTTGAACCCCAGCCAACGGTTACGTGCCGAGCTCTGACTTTCCTCGCCAAGGAGATAAACGATCTGCGCATCCCGCGGCAGATTCTGCGCCATGAACTCGCCCTGCATGCGCCCCGCTTCCCGATCGTCGGACATCGCGCCGAACACCGTCTTATCGCTCAGATCCCGGTTCAGGATCACGACGGGAATTCCCGCGTCCCGCGCCTTCTGGACGACGGGCGTGATGCTCGTTCCGTCCACGGCGAGAAGAACGATCGCGCTCACATGGTCGGCAATCGCCTGATTGAGCTGATCGATCTGAAGATTGCCGTCGCCTTTAGCGTCGAGAAACTCGACGTCCAGCCCCTCCGCCTGGGCTTTGGCCGAGAACGCGGCCTTGATCTGCCCGCAGAAGGTGTCCGAATCATTATGGTTGGCGTAGAGCACCTTGCCCGAGCCGCTTCTTCCCGGCAGAGAGCAACCGCTCAAAGCGCAACATACCATAAGGCTCAAAAGAAATAACAGCAGTTTTCGAGATAATTTCATCCCATCCTCCCCTTTCACATAAATCATTATAAACCGATTAACCTACTTGTTATACTATATAATTCTCCTCTTATCAAGAGATTCCTTCCCGAAAAATAATTTTCGAATCTTGGCGCGCCTCTTTTCGCCGCGTGACAGACCGGGGCCCGCGGCGAAATTCCTCCCTAAAAGGATAACGTCAAAGGAGCCGCCGCTTTCTCGCACCGTGACGAAATCACTCGACAGAAAAAAAGGCAGCCGCTATAATGAAGAAAACGACCCTGCGTATTCATATATAAAGGAGCAAGATACTATGGGAAAAGTCCTTGTCATCGGCCGCGGACCGGCCGGTATATCGGCCTCTATTTACATGCAGCGCGGCGGCCTTGAGGTCACGGTCGTCGCCAAAGACGACGGCGCCCTCTCCCGGGCGGAAAAAGTCGAAAATCTCTACGGACTGGAAAAGCCTCTCACCGGGCGGGAGGTTATCCAACGCGGCGTCGCGGGGGCCAGGCGACTCGGCGTCACATTTAAGGAAGCGGAGATCGTTTCCCTTACGCGGGGCGCGAGCGGCCGCGGCTTTCTCGCCAAGACGGCGGGCGGGGAAGAGCTTTCCGGCGACGCCGTCGTCCTCGCCGCCGGGGTCGCCCGCTCTGCGCCGTCCGTTCCCGGCCTGTCAGACTTCATCGGTAAGGGCGTCAGCTACTGCGCCATGTGCGACGCCATTTTTTACCGCGGAAAAACGACTGCCGTCTTAGGCGCAGGCGAGTTCGCCCAGCACGAAGCGGACATTCTGTCTCTGGTCGTCGGGAAAGTCGTTCTCCTCACGAACGGGCTGCCGTCGCCGGAGAATGAGGGCCGCTACGAAATCCACACCACGCCGCTTCAAGCCGTCACGGGGGATACGCGCGTACGCCATGTACAGCTGACCGACGGCAGCGAACTCGCCGTCGACGGTCTCTTTCTCGCCTGGGGAACCGCCGGCAGCACCGACCTGGCGCGCCGGATCGGCGCGATCATCAAAGACAATCATATCTGCGTCGATGAACACATGGCGACGAACGTGCCCGGTCTTTACGCTGCCGGCGACTGCACCGGAGGGCTGCTCCAGATCGTCAAAGCCGCCCACGACGGCGCCGTCGCCGGGCTTTCCATTCTAAAATATCTCCATTCCTGAGCGTCCGCTGCCAATGAAAACGACGACCGATCTTTTTATCCGGCATTTTTCCTTCTGGCCGCACCTTACAGAAAAACAGCGCGCCTTTTTAAACGACCATACCCGCGCCGTCCGCTATCCTTGCGGCGCTACCGTACAGGCCGACGGCGACTGCATCGGCGTCCTGCTCATCAAGACGGGTCAGCTTCGCGCCTACATGCTTTCCGAGGACGGACGCGATGTGACGCTTCACCGGCTCGGCACCGATGAGGTCAGCATTATGGCGGCGACCTGCTCATTGGAAGCGGTGACCTTTCACGTCTTCATCGACGCCGTGGAGGATACCGAAGCGCTTCTCACGGATTCTGCGGCTTTTCGCCGCCTCGCCGAAGAAAACGTTTATGTTCGCTGTTTCGGCTATGAACTGGCGTCCGCGCGTCTTTCGGAAATGCTGGCCAAATTACAGCAGGTGCTGTTTTTAAGCGTAAATCGACGCTTAGCGCTCTTTCTCCTCGAAGAGAGCCAGCGCCACGGGACGCTTATCTCCCTCACCCACGAGCAGATCGCCCGCAACATCGGCAGCGCCCGCGAAGTCGTCAGCCGTCTTTTGAAGGAGTTTTCCCAAAACGGCATCGCCGAAGTTTCCCGAGGCTCTCTGCGCATCTTAGACCGCGCCCGCTTAGAAAAAATCGCCGCGCCGGAATAATCGCGCGCGAGAAAGGCGCGACGTTATTCTTCGCTAAAAAGAACCAAGAAAGAGCCCCGAAAGCGCTTTAACAGGCTTTCGGGGCTCTTTTCTTGGTTTACGCGGCGGCGTAAGCGACGCTTGAACGGGTCTCTCTTTGCGCCAGCACCTTTTTACCAGCTTTTTCCTTTTCGCCAAAAATCCGGTGTCAAAATCGCCAGGACGGTGAAAATTTCCAAACGACCGAAGAACATGGAAACGCAGGCGACGGCCTTAGAAAACGTCGGCAGCATGGCGTAGGTGCTGGTCGCCCCAGCGATGCCAAAGCCCGGCCCCACGCTGGCCATGGTGGAAATGCTGACGCTCACCGCGTCGATCATGCGAATGCCGTCAAAAATAAGGAAAAAGGCGAATAAAACGTCCATCATGACATAGACGAAAAAATGGCGGGCGATATTAAAGAGGATCTGCGGCGGCAGGTGAACACCGTTCACGGTGACATAGCCCACGAATTTAGGATGGAGCTTTTGCCAGACGAGGGTCTTGACGAGGCGCAGCATGACGACGAAACGCAGGATCTTGAATCCTCCCGACGTTGAGCCGGCACAGCCGCCCATGAACATCAACAGGAGCAGCACGGATTTGGAAAACGACGGCCACGTATCAAAATCATAGGAAACGAACCCCGTTGTCGAACCAAGCGACGCCGTTTGAAATGCAGCATAACGAAATGCCGCGCCGAAGCTGAAATCCATCTCCGTCATCAGATCGAGGCCGATCAAAACCGTCGCGATGGCAAAGAGGAGCAAAAACGCGCGGTACTCCGTACTGCGCCAGATGACGCGCCAGCCGGTATGGACGGCCAGGACATACATGCCGAAGCTGCCGCTGGAAATAAGCATCCACAGCACCGCCCAGGCCTCGATGGCCGGGCTGTTAAAATGAATAAAGCTGTCGTTCCAGGTAGAAAAACCGCCGGTAGCGATGGTCGTAAACGCGTGATTGAGGGCATCGTAGCCGCTCATGCCAAGCAGGCGGTACCCGATCATGCAAATAACGGTATAGACGATGTAGATGGAAAAGAGCGCAATGGCATTGTCACGAATGCGCGGACGCTGACGCTCAACCATGGGGCCGGTCGTTTCGGCGCGCAGAAGGAACATCGCCCCACGCCCGAACTGGGGCAAAAGCGCCATAAAGATGACGATGATCCCTATGCCGCCGATCCAGTTCGTCAGGCTTCGCCACAGGAGCAGGCTCCGCGGCAAAACGTCAAGATTGGGGATAAATGTCGCGCCGGTGCCGGAAAGCCCGGACACCGACTCGGCGAGGCTGTCCAGAGGGCTTAAATAGCCGCCCAGAAGGTACGGCAACAGCGAGAGGAGCGACACCATGAACCAACCGACCCCTGTGATCGCAACGCCTTCGCGCACTTCGATATCCTCGTCGCGTACCAACTGCCCGCGTTGTTTTAAGGCGCCTCCCACCACGAGGCTTATCATTGCCGCGAAGAAGAACGCCGCTGCCGCGCCCGGTTCCTCTTGATAAATCGCGTAGGCGAGCGGCAAAGAAAGAACCAGGCTGACCGAGTAAGCAAGATTTCCCAGTATTTCCGCAATAATTCCCAGATTCAAAGGCTCGCCCCCTCACCAGCGATGTTCGGTCGTCGTCCGGCCGCCCAGCCAGAGTAGGAGGGCAAATATCTCCATTCGTCCGACGAGCATGAAAAAACAGCACAGGAGCTTAAACCCCGGCGCCAGATGCGCGTAGGTATCAAAGCCGTAAAGCCCCGACGCCGTACCGACGCTCGAGAGCATCCCGACGCCCAGGCCCACCGCTTCCGGCAGTGTGATGTCGGAGAGCGACAATAGCGTCGTAAAAATATAGAATACCGCCAATTGTAAGAAAAAATAGCAGAGAATATTGGCGACGATCTTCATCGACACGGCCTCTTTGCCCATGCGAATCTGTTCCACCATGTGCGGATGCAGGGTGCGCTTCATTTCGCTCAACGCCATGCGGAAAAGAATGACAATGCGCTTGATTTTCAGACCCCCAGTCAAAGAGCCGATACAGCCGCCGATAAAGACGAGAAGTAAGAGAAGAAACCGGTCGAAATCCGGCCACGCGGCTACGGGAGCCGCCATAAAACCGCTCGTGCTGGAAAAAGACACGACCTCAAAGAAGCCGTACCGAACGCTGTCCACCAGATCGTAAACCCCCACGTACCAGAGATGGAGGCTGACGCCAAAACCAAAAAGGAACAAGAGCCCAAGGAGAAAACGAAACTCCGTGTCCTTCCAGACGAGGCGCCAATCGCGCCGCCGCACCGTCTGACGATAGAGGAGAAAATTCCCGCAGGCAAGCAGCATGGAAACGATCGCCGCCAGTTCCAGCCAAATATTATCCCGCGCCATGAATACCGGATGATCCGCTCCGCCCCCTGTCGAAAGCGACATCATCGCCAGTGAGGCAGCGTCGACAGGCCCCAGCCCCGCCAGGAAAAAGAGCAAGGTGGAAAACGCGGTCAACGCCACGTAGATACGAACCGCCTGCCAGGCGGAGCGCTTCATCCGCACGAGGAGAGGACTGAACGACAGGCTGTACTCATACGTCAGCACCAGCCCAAAGGAGCCGCAGACCGTCGGCATGACCGTCACCAACATGAGGACGAAAGAAAGGCTCCCCAGCCAGGCAATAATGCTGCGCCAAAGAAGAAGCGAGTAAGGCGCGTCAGCGCCAAGGAAAGATATCCCCGTCGAAGTAAGGCTCGATACGCTCTCAAAGAACGCATCTACCGGTCCCAATGCGCCGGACAGGAAAAACGGCACCGCCCCCACTACCGCCCCCAACGGCCAAAGAAAGACGAGGAGCGCCGCCGCATCTAACAGCTCCATACGAGACGGGTGGCGACGCCCCAGGCGGGAGAGGATCTCTCCCGCCGTCATAACGATCAGTAAAGACGCCAAAAAAGCCGGGACCTCGGCGGTCATGCGCGCCAGTGAATAGAAAAACGGCGCCAACATCGCCGCCCCCACAAGGAGCGTCGCCTGTCCCAGAAGGAACAGCAGGAGATGCCGGCTCATTCTTGCTCCCTGCCCTTAAAATACTTAATGACCTTTTGGGAAAACTGCGTTTCAATGAACAGAATCGCCCGATCACCGGGGAACAGCACCGAATCGCCGTTCGGTATCGTCGCCTCCTCACCGCGCACATAAGCACAGACGAGGCACTCCCGGGGAAGCCGCACTTCTTTCAGAGGCTTCCCCACCACCGGCGCATCCTCCTGCACAATGACCTCCACCGCTTCCGCCTTCGCGCTCTCTAACAGCGACACCGATACCACGCCGCCGCGGCGGGCAAAAGCCAGCACCTCGCTCGCGGAAAGCAGGCGCGCGGAAAGAACGATGTCGACGCCGACCTTTTCCATCAGATCGACATACTCGCTGCGCCCTACCCGAACGACCGTCTCCCGCGCCCCGAGGTGCTTGGCAAGAAGCGCCAGCATGAGATTGAGCTTATCGTCCTCTGTCAGGCAGACGGCGACATCCGTTTCGTCGATCCCTTCCTGCGTCAAAAGATCGATATCCGTCCCGTCGCCGCAGATCACCATGCCGTTTTCCAGCCCGTTCGCCATCTGCTGGCAGCGTTCGCTGTCTTTTTCGATCACCTTGACCTTAACTTCCGTTTTGTCAAACATCATCGCCAGCGCGCGCCCCGTGCGTCCCGCGCCGATAATCATGAGGCGCTCCAAGCGCCGCGCCTCACGTTTTACGAAGCGAGCGCTGAATTTCTCGATCTCCACCGGGTCACCGATAAAATAGGCGTTATCGCCGGGTTTTAGAATATCGTCGCCATGGGGAATAATCATTTGATGGTCACGGAAAATCATCCCCGCCAGCACCGCCGCCGGCATATCCATATCTTTCAAAGGAATCCCCGCCAGCTTTGAATCGCGGCGCACCTTCGTCTCGAAAAGGCGTACTTTACCGCTGGCAAAATCTTCGACGTTGAGCGCCGCCGTCGTCATAAGAATGCGATATATCTCCTGCGCCGTGATGTATTCCGAGTTCAGCATCACATCGATCGCGAATGTCTTTTTCAGGTAATCGCCGACCTCGGACACGAACTGCATGTCGCGGAGACGCGCGATGGTGTGACGAATGCGATGCTTCTTCGCCAAAATACAGGCGAGCAGGTTCACTTCGTCGCTGTCCGTCACGGCAATCAAAAGATCCGCCCCGCGCACCTCGACATCCGTCATCGTCGCCGGACTGGCGCCGTTCGCCCGGATCGTCAACACGTCGAGCGTATTCTTGACCGCCTCCAGTTTCGTCTCATCCTGATCGATCATCACGACTTCATAGCCTTCGTTCGACAATAGCCCGGCAATGCTGTACCCGAGCTTTCCCGCTCCGACGATAACAATGCGCACGCTGTCCCCTCCTGTCCGCACCTTCCTAACCGCTCCTGCCGCCCCTGTCCATTAAATGCAGGCGACGCCTCGCCTGCATTCATCAAGGCTTCAGGCATACCTTTCGCGCAGCGCCCGCGCCCTGGAACCAAACAATTTTACCCAGAAAAGTTTCCCCTAGTATTCTTCAAAAATACGATATATACTTTTCCCGCGCGTTGCGGGCAATCCGTACATCTCGACCAGCCCTTCCCGTAGTCTTGACAAGGAACTTATGCGCTGCCGTCCCCGCGGTTCAATCGTTAAACAGCGCGGTGGAGAGATAGCGATCCCCGCCATCAGGAAGCAGCGCCACGATAACCTTGCCCGCATTTTCCGGACGCTTCGCCAGCGTTACTGCGGCGGCAAGCGCCGCTCCGGAAGAAATACCAACCAGAATCCCCTCCGTGCGGGCGAATTGCCGCCCATATTGGAACGAGGCCTCGTTAGAAACCGTCAGAACCTCGTCGTATATTTTCGTGTCCAGCGTCTTGGGGACGAACCCAGCGCCTATCCCTTGAATCTTATGCGGTCCGGGGGCGCCACCGCTCAAGACAGGCGAATCTTGCGGCTCTACAGCATAGATTTTTACCGCGGGATTCCTCTCCCGAAGATAGCGCCCCACGCCGGTCACCGTTCCTCCCGTACCGACCCCCGCGACAAAGAGATCTACTGCTCCGGCGCTGTCCTCCCAGATCTCCGGTCCCGTTGTCGCCAAGTGCGCCGCCGGATTGACAGGGTTTGTAAACTGCGACGGTAAAAAAGCGTGCGGCATGGTTTTCGCCAGCGTTTCCGCTTTTTCAATCGCCCCTTTCATCCCCTTCGCTCCATCCGTCAGCACAATCTCCGCGCCGTAAGCCTTCAAAAGATTGCGCCGCTCGACGCTCATCGTCTCCGGCATCGTCAGTATCGCCCTATAGCCGCGGGCCGCCGCCACGCTGGCCAGCCCGATACCGGTATTGCCGCTCGTCGGCTCAATGATGACCGACTCCGCGGTCAGGACACCGCGCTTTTCCGCGTCCTCAATCATCGCCGCCGCTACGCGATCTTTTACGCTGCCCGACGGATTGAAATACTCCAGTTTAACTAAAAGCTTCGCCGCCAGATCGTTCGCCTTTTCAAAACGGCGCGCCGCCAAAAGCGGCGTGCGCCCGATCAGTTCCGTCATGCTCTGATAAATCGTTCCCATAAAAATAACCTCCTTATAGTAAGGTTTTTGCCCTCAGTACAAAAACTCTTAAAAGCTCCTGTTTTTGCTTCACCATATTTTCCCTGATCCGCCTGCTTTCCTTAACCGGCGGACACTACCTAAACCGATTATTTTCCTCGCCGGCGCAATTCTGTAACCGGCACGCCGCCGATCCCCCAGTTATCCGTCGCAATCTCGTCAATAGTCACCACGGTGCTCGCTATATTCTTCCCCAACACATCGTGCAGGAGATTTGTCGCCCCTTCGATAAGCCGTTTCTTTTGCTCAGCCGTCACCTCGCCTTCGCGGGTGATCTTGATATTTACATACGGCATATACTATCGCCCCTTTTCCCCGTGCAGTTAGTGATATATTCGCGACGGAAAGGCAAATCCCTGCCGCAGGCGACAAAGACGATAAAAAAATGATATAATATTTACACTTAGCGGGCGATTAGTATAATATATAACCTGATCCCTTAAGAAAAACAAGTAGGCGCCGACTGAATTCCGTCGTCAGGTGAAACAGATTAAAGAAACACCCGCATCTCGCCGATACAATAAGGGAACGGCGACGCACCGGCTTAGCCGGAGCAGTCTCATGCTCCGTTCTTTCATTATAATATACCGAAAAGATCCCGGCACGTGCCGGACAAAATCTGCCAAACGGAAGAGGGAACTATTATGACTTCAAAAGACATTATTACCAGCGCCACTTACGAAGCTGATCATCGGGAAAAAATGCGCAGTCAGTCGTCGGTACGCGCCCGCTACGAGCAGGAAATCGAGCAGTACAAAAAACTTATGCAGGCGAAGGTCGATCCGCGGGAACAGCGCGTCATGCTCTACGCAGAAATCAAAGTGCTGGGCTGGGTTCTGGGAAAAAGCGACCAGACCGTCGCCCATGACGTTCGCTTCTGATAAGCGTCTTTTTCCTGAAAGGCCCGGATATATCGGAAGGTTTTTCTGCCTGTCGTTTATTTTTCGCCGGAGAAAGCAAAAAGCACCGCCCGCGCGGTGCTAACGAATTCTTGTGGCTGGGGTAGCTGGACTCGAACCAACGCATGCGGGATTCAGAATCCCGTGCCTTACCAACTTGGCGATACCCCAATGCTTGTCAACGTAATCGATTATACACGCCGCCCCGTAATGTGTCAAGACAAAATTTTCCTCCTTCAGAGGCGGCGCACCCCGTCAGCGCAAGGTCTCCACGGCAAAAGCACTCGCTCCGCACCGGGCGCAGCAGTACCGCTTCGGGTGACGGACGAGAGCCCCAGCGCGCAAATAAAAGAAGGTATCGCCGCACTTGCCGCAAGTTACCTGATAACGATACGGCCGCGCGGCGGGCGCGACCGCCGCTTCCCCCGAATGAACGGCGATGCCCAGCCCCAGCGCCTCATTAATCTTCAGCATAAAAAAACGAAAGTGCGTCCCATGCCCCTCCCCATAAGGAAGACAAGCATGGAGCATTTCGTGACAGACGACATTAACGAGATTTTTTTCGTTTCCGGAAAAGAAAAGATGCCGGCTAAAGGACAACACGCAGGAGGTGTCATCCGCCCGGCGAATAAAGCAGGCGCCATGCTCACGCACCCCACGGGAAATACGAATATGCGCTATCCGCCGCATCAAAAGCTCCCGTCCCCAATAGCGACGAAGAACGTCCTCTATCGGGCGCTGATAAAGGGCTATGACCGCCGCCGCAAGTTGTCGCCGCGCCGTATCGGTATCAGCCTCAGCGAGAGCACCGCGAAACCGCGCCGCTGAAAAGTCCTCCATCTTAGAGCGCTCCGGAAATCGCCTGCCGGAGCGCTTCGTCCTCCTCATCCGTCAGCGTATACGTTGACTTCCCCGCTTCAATAGGCTTCACATAGCTGCGCGAATCCTCCCGCCCAAAAATACTTGATAAGACTACGCCGTTATTATTGGAATCAAGCAGCGCCACCGCATAGGAAAGATCGCTCCCCATATCTTTGAAGGCGCGAAAACGCACGACGCCGACACGCGTGATCGCTCGCGCCAAAAGCGTGTCGATGCGCCGGATCTCCTCGTTCAGCCGTCGATTTTCGTCCGCTACGGCATGGGTTTCCTCAATATGCCCCAGCAGCATCTGCTCAAAATTCCGCCCCGTTTCGTCACCGGTCATCATCAGGCGGTAACGCCTTTTCAGCCCGTGAAGGCTGGCCAGCAGATAAATAACCAAAAGCAGCAGAAACACCATGACGGCGCTCAGCCAAGCAAAAAGGTACGGCATATTATTCACTTGCAATAAATTTAACAGCTCTTTCTCCATTCTTACTCCCTTTGCCCCCTTGAAAATCCATTGCGCCGTCAGGTTGTAAAACGACGCGAAACCTCACGCAGCAGCGTTTTTTTCCGCTCGACGTTTCCGGTGTGAATTTCTCCCAGCGCTTCGACAATACGATCCAGATCCGCCTGATCCTTAAAGCTGATAACAATACGACTCTGGGTCATGCCGAGATGAATCTTTACCGGCGCGCCGAAAAACATTTTCATCTTTTCCTCGGCGTCTTCGACAAAAAATTCCTTTTCTTTTACCGTAACGATCGGCTCTTTCAGCCACTCCACCGGATCGAGAAAATCCGGCTCTTTTTTCAGCCGGGCGACGAGGCGTTCTGCCTCGCGCGCCGAGAGTCCATGCTCGGCGATATGATCCGCCGCTTTCTGCATAAGCTCCGGCGTCGGAAGCGCCAAAACGGGACGCGCCTGCCCCATCACCAGCACGCCTTGCAAAAGGCTTTCCTGTACCCGTTCGGGCAGCGTCAGCAGCCGCAGAATATTCGCGATATGGGATCGACTGGCGCCGACCTTTTGCGACAGCTCCGCCTGGGTGAGGCCGAAACGATCCATCAACGCCTGATAGGCCTGCGCCTCCTCAATAACATTCAGGTCCTCGCGCTGGACGTTTTCAATAATAGCGACTTCTGCCATCTCTGCCAGATCAAAGCGGCGCACAATCGCGGGCACTTTCTCCAGCCCCGCCTGTTTCGCCGCCCGGTAGCGGCGCTCTCCTGCTACGATTTCGTAGCCGTCCGCCGCCGGACGGACTAAAATCGGCTGTAAAACCCCGTACTGCCGGATGGATGCAGCCAATTCCTCCATTGCCGCCTCATCAAACGTATGGCGCGGCTGGCCGGGGTTGGGCCGAATTTTCTCAATCGGAAGCTCCTCCACCGCCCGACCATTCACTGGGGCTCCCGTATTCGTCCCCTTCGCCGGCGACGTCTCTTTCCCGGAGGAAATCCCCGCTGCCGCCGGAAGCAAAGCTCCCAGGCCGCGTCCCAGACCGCGATTTTTTGGCTTACCCACGCGCCGTCACCTCCTTCGCCAGCTCGATGTAGACCTCGGCGCCTTTCGCCTTACTGTCGTAAAAAACAGCCGGCATACCGTAAGAAGGCGCCTCGCTCAGCCGCACGGTCCGTGGAATTACTGTATGATAAACTTCTTTCGGGAAATATTTTCGCACTTCTTCAACGACCTGCTCCGAAAGATTCGTCCGCGAATCGTACATCGTCAAAAGAACTCCGGCGATCTCCAGCCGCGGATTCAGGCTCTCGCGCACCAGCTGCAGCGTATTCATAAGTTCCGACACCCCTTCCAGAGCGTAAAACTCGCACTGAATCGGCATGAGGAGGCCGTCCGCCGCCGCCAGGGAATTGAGATTCAAAAGCCCCAGCGAAGGCGGGCAATCAATGATAATAAAATCATAATCGCCGCGCACAGCCTCCAGCGCTTTCTTCAGGCGAAACTCGCGCTCCGCCGCGCCGGCCAGCTCGATCTCGGCGCCCGCCAGATTGATATTGGCAGGCAATACATCGAGCTCATATTCCGTCGGATAGATTGCCGACCGGACGTCCTGCCCGTCCATAATGACCTCGTACACCGTCGGGGTCAGCGCCCGCTTATCCATTCCTACGCCGCTGGTGGTATTCCCCTGCGGATCGCAATCCACTAAAAGAACTCGCTTACCCAGCGTCCCCAGTCCGGCGCTCAGATTGACTGCTGTCGTCGTCTTGCCCACGCCGCCTTTTTGATTGGCCACCGCTATGATCTTTGCCAACGCTTTCCACCCCGCCCTTCTCATTTCCGTTTGTCTTGTTCTTCTATTATAGCGAAACTTTCTCACAAGATAAAGAGCCTTCCGCCTTATTTCCGAAAAATGTTCCACGTGAAACATTTTCTTTCCTGCCCAAAATGTTTCACGTGGAACATTTTTCGATCTTATCGCCATCCATAAAATATCCGTAAAGCAAAGGATTTGACGTGCTGCAGCGCAGGGCTTACAATAGATTCATCTATTCCTGGGCCGGAGGTGATAATTATGCCAATTTACAACGCGCCCCTGACCGCCGTTGACACGGCGGAAACGAAGCGCTACGCGGGACTAAAAAACGCCCGCTTTGACGCCGAAAAAATCGCCAACGCGGCGGATGAGGCGGCTCTTTTAGCCACGCCCCGCGGCATCTGGCAGCAATACGATTACGACAGCTCTCGCTCCTGCGTCCTTTCCGACCCGCCCTTTCTTATCATCGGCCGCAGTATTCAAAAACATCTTGATCGCTGCAAAGCGGTCGTCATCCTGGCGGCGACAGTGGGCGAGGGCATTGAAAAACACGTGACGGACAGCTTTGACGCGGGAAATTATGCTTACGCGGTACTGCTTGACGCCGCGGCTACCGCCGCTGTCGAGCAAGTTGCCGACGCGATGGAGCGGACGATCCGTCCCGCCGTCGACCGCGCCGGCTACACCATGCGCTGGCGTTACAGCCCCGGCTACGGTGATTGGCCCTTAAGCGAGCAGCCTCATCTTATCCGGCTCTCCCATGCCGCCGAAATTGGCATCCGCTTAACGGAATCGCTAATGCTCTGGCCGCGAAAATCTATCACCGCCATCATCGGACTGGCGAAAAAAACAACGAATATGCCGGCGGCGCCTCCCTCCGGATGCGCTTCCTGCGCCAAGCTCGACTGTCCCTCCCGGCGTCTGCCTCCGGCCGTGTCTTCTTCGTAACTTTACCCCAGCGGCCCCTTCCTTATCGATCCGTGGTAATTTTACCAATCATCGCCCCCTTGTAAAATGTTTCACGTGAAACATTTTTATCCTGCACTTTATTTCTACCTGACATAGGAATTTTACGTTAAAGGAGAGTTTTCCTCCATGATCCATATTTTTGACGGCGCAACTGGAACGATGCTTCAGGCGGCCGGCCTGAAAGCGGGGGAGTGCCCCGAGCTCGTCAATCTGGAACGGCCCGCTATGATGAGAAAAATTCATAAAACCTATATTGAAGCGGGCGCGACGATTCTCGAAACGAACACCTTCGGCGGCTGCGCTTTAAAGCTCGAGCATTACGGCCTGGCGGAAAAGGCTCGAGAAATCAACATCGCTGCGGTCCATATCGCCAAAGAAGCCGCCGCCGGGCGGGCAAAGATCGCCGGCTCTATGGGGCCAACGGGGCGCTTTATCGAACCGTTAGGCGACCTCGATTTCGAGGCCGCCTATCAAACGTACTTTGAACAGGCGGCGGCTCTGGAAGAAGGCGGTGCGGACTATATCCTGATTGAAACCTCCATCGACATTCAGGAGACGCGGGCCGCTCTCCTCGCCGCCAAAGAAGCGACAAAGCTTCCCGTCATCTGCCAGCTATCTTACAGCGAAGACGGGCGCACCGTGACTGGCACCGATCCGGAAACGGCCGCCATTACCTTGGATGCGCTGGGCGCCGACATTATCGGTGTGAACTGCTCTCTCGGTCCGGAGCAGCTTTTGCCTGTCGTCCGCACCCTCGCCGCCAGTACGAACAAGCCCGTCAGCGTCCAGCCCAATGCCGGTCTGCCGCAGTTCGTCGCGGGGAAAACGATTTTCCCCATGGGGCCGGAAGATTTCGCCCGCTGGGTGCCTGACCTTATCGCCGCCGGCGCTACTTATCTCGGCGGTTGCTGCGGCACCACCCCGGAACATATCCGCGCCATTGCCGCGGCAGCGGCCGGCTGCCCGGAAGCGAAACGCCCGCCGATCGTGCCGCGCCTGCGGCTCACCAGCCGCAGCCAGACGACTGTCATCGATGCCACTTTGCCGCCGGTTCTCATCGGCGAGCGGATTAATCCCACCGGCCGAAAAAAACTGGCGGCGGAAATCAAAGACGGCTCCCTGCTCGCCGTAAAAAAAGAAGCTATCGCGCAGAGCCGCGCCGGGGCACGCGTCCTCGACGTGAATATGGGCGTTGCCGGAATCGACCAGGCCGCCGCCATGAAGCGTGCCGTCCGGGAAATCTCCCAGATTACGACAACGCCGCTCGCGCTCGACACCAGCGACGCCGCGGCGCTTGAAGCCGGCCTGCGGATCTATCCTGGCCGCGCTCTCATCAATTCTGTCAGCGCTGAGCCGGAGCGCATCGCCCGCTTTCTTCCCCTGGCAAAAAAATACGGCGCAGCTATTCTCTGCCTGCCCCTCACTGAAAACGGCGTCCCGAAAACAGCCGAAGAACGCGTCGCCGCCCTGCAGCTTATCCTCGACGCCGCGCGCAAAGAAGGCCTGACGGACGGCGACTTTCTCCTCGACGGTCTCGTCATGACCGTCGCCGCTGAGCCGCACGCCGCGGGAGAAACACTGAACACCCTCCGCCTCTACCGGGAAAAATTCGGCTATCCGGCGACGATGGGACTGAGCAACATTTCTTACGGTCTGCCAAACCGCCCTCTCATCAACAGCACTTTCTTCGCTATGTGTCTCGCCGCTGGGCTGGACGCTCCCATCATGAACCCCTATGACGAGGAAATGCAGCGCGTCCTCATTGCCAGTGCCGCCCTCCTGGGGCACGACCCTAACGGCCGCGCCTACGCGAAAAAAATGGCGGCGCCGGAAGGAGAAACCGCTGCCAAAGCGCCGGCCGCCGATCTCGATCCCATCGAGGCCATCAAAAGCGCCGTAAAAGACGGCGCGAAGGAAATGATGGACGAATTGGTCACCCGGGCCGTAAAGGCGAGCATTTCCGCCAACGACATCACAGAAAAAGCGTTAACCGCGGCCATGAACGAGATTGGCGAAGGCTTCGGCGCAGGCACCGTTTTCCTGCCGGAAGTTCTTCTCTCCGCTGAAGCCATGAAAACCGCCTTTGATAAACTCAGCGAGCTTCTTCCTGCCGCGGAAAAAGAAACGCGCGGCACGGTCATCCTCGCCACCGTCAAAGGCGACGTCCACGATCTTGGCAAAAACATCGTCGGCGCGCTTCTTTCCAACAGCGGCTTTACTGTCATCGATCTTGGCAAGGACGTCCCCAGCGCCGATATCATCCGCGCGGCAAAGGAGCATGACGCCGATATCGTCGGACTCAGCGCCCTCATGACGACGACCATGATTGAAATCGATCAGGTCGTCAATGAGCTTCGCGCCGCCAAAAGCCGCGCTCATATTATTGTCGGCGGCGCCGCCGTCACAGAAGAATACGCCCGCGAAGCCGGCGCCGATTACTACGCGCCCGACGGTGTAGCCGCCGTCCGCATTGCCCGCCGCATTACAGAAAAGCAGACGCTTTCTTGACAAACTTAGCGACAGATGATAGCCTGAAAATAAGAAATTTTTATGAATCATCCTGCGACAGGGAACTTTCTGGAAAAGGAGCGACCATGATGGAAGCGCTTACTTTGAAATACGGCTGCAATCCGAATCAAAAGACGGCCCGGGTTTTTATGAAAAACGGGGAACTGCCTTTTACGGTCCTAAACGGCGCCCCCGGCTACATCAACCTGCTCGACGCCCTGAACGCGTGGCAGCTGGTGCAGGAGTTAAAGGAAGCGACCGGTCTTCCCGCCGCCGCCTCGTTCAAGCATGTCAGCCCGGCCGGCGCCGCGGTCAGCGTGCCGCTTTCCGAAATATTGCAAAAGGTCTACTTCGTCGAGGACCTTGGCCTTTCACCGATCGCCACGGCTTATATTCGGGCACGCGGAGCGGATCGCATGTCTTCCTACGGCGATTTTGTCGCGCTTTCCGACGAATGCGACGCCCAGACCGCATCCTTTTTACAGCGGGAGGTTTCCGACGGCATTATCGCCCCTTCTTATTCCACCGCTGCCCTGGAAATTCTTAAAACCAAGCGGCGCGGAAGCTATCTCGTTCTGCAGATGGATCCCGCCTATAAACCGGAGAATTTGGAGCGTAAACAGGTATTCGGCGTCTGGTTCGAACAGCAGCGAAACGACACGAAAATCACGCCGGCCTGCCTGGCGGAGCGGCCGACGAAGGCCAAGGACATCCCGGAAAGCGCCCAGCGCGACCTCCTGATCGCGCTCATCACCCTAAAATACACCCAGTCGAATTCCGTTTGCTACGCGAAGGACGGACAGGCGATCGGGATCGGCGCGGGACAGCAGTCGCGCGTCCATTGCACCCGCCTCGCCGGAGATAAAGCTGACCGCTGGTATCTGCGGCAAAGTCCCGCGGCGCTCAGCTTGCCTTTTAAGGACGCCGTGCGCCGACCTGACCGCGACAACGCGATCGACGTATACCTGAGCGACGAATATGACGATATCCTCGCGGACGGCGCCTGGCAGCGCGTTTTTACGAAAAAACCGCCGGTTTTTTCCCGCGAAGAAAAAAAGAACTGGCTGGCAACCGCCACCGGCGTCTCGCTTGGGTCCGACGCCTTTTTCCCCTTCGGCGACAACGTCGAGCGCGCCCATAAGAGCGGTGTTTCCTATATCGCGCAGACCGGCGGCTCCATCCGTGACGATAACGTTATTGCCGTCTGCGATCGTTATGGGATCGCAATGGCTTTCACGCATATCCGCCTTTTCCACCACTAAATTCCCCTTGATAAAGTTATCCACAAAGTTATCCACAAACAAATGTTTTTTTCGTTATTTTTGTGGATAACTTGTAAATTTTCCCGGCAAAGAAAAATGCCCGCTCGCGCCAAGCAACCGCGCGAGCGGGCATTTTCATTCGTTGCAGAGACAATAACAAACAGCAAAACTCCCAGGACCTATTGTGCCAACGAGGGGTAACGTTTCAGAACTTTCCTCGCTAACGTTAAACTACCTGAAACGATGCGTATCCAGCCTAAAGGGATATACGAAAGACGTCCTCCAGGAAGCTTGTCAGCGAGGTTGAAGTCGCCTTCTCCTTGGGATTGCTCATCCTTTTCATAATACGATTATAAAGCGCGTCTTCAATGCTCCCCGGCACCAGCTCCTCCCAGGCGGCGGAGCGATATTTTCCGGTTTCCACATCGTTATTCGGGCGTCCGGTGACCTCAAGCTCGGCGAGGAACTGGATCTGCCGTGTCTTTTTGCGCATATAGTAATGTTCCAGATAGTAATGGCCCATATAGAAGCCGCCCTCATCTTCAAGCTTCTCCGCCGCCGCCGAATCCGCCACCGGAATCAGCCGAACCCAAACATCCAACATCTTCTCCTCGGTGTAAGGAATATCCCTCCAGCGAAGATTTTCCATATCGAGGTAATAAACATAGGAATCGTCCTCATAGACGAGCTGATACTTCTGGTTGGTCCGCTTTTTATGCTTTTTCTCTCGACGTTCCTGCGCCTTCCGCTCCTTTTCCACGCGTTTTGCCTCGGCTTTACGCGCCTTCTCTTCCTTTTTGAGCTGTGCTTTTTCTTCCGGCGTCAGCACATGCTCTTCCTGCGGCGCTTTTGCTTTCAGATAGGCAGAAAGCGATCCCGTCCCCTCGGCGGACGTCGTTTCTTCCGCCGCTGCTTCATCGTCTGCCGCCAGTGCCCTCGGCGCGGGGAACACCCACAGCGCCGCCATTAAAAGCAGCAGATACGCCGTTATCCTGTATCGTTTCATGTCCATGCCTCCTGCCTTTTCCCGCCTTCCCTATATTTAAAGATATTCGCGTTTCTGCGAAAATCTCCTGTCAAAAGGAAAAATTTTCCTGAACGCGCCATACCTGCGACGAAATTCTCATTTTCTTCTTTTACCGCATCTTTTTTCTTTCGGGCAAACGCCCCAACGGCTTTCTTTCCGGCGTACCGGCCGCTCTCGGATACAGCTTAGGCGTGGGGCTTTTTTTTCGAATGTAGAGAACGGCCCGACGATCGTCAAGACCGGGGAGCTTCTCCAGAAAAACAACCGGCGGCGCGCCCCCCAGAATTTGTACAGCCGCCGCTGATTCCTGGATTTCTTCCTGATATTTCGCGCCCTTAAGCGCCGCTACAAAGCCGCCCTCCCTTACGAAGGGCAGCGTATATTCGGCAAGAACCGAAAGATGCGCCACGGCGCGCGATACCGCAGCGTCAAAGCGCTCCCGATATAGCTCCTGCCACGCCGCGTCCTCGCCGCGAACGTGAAGGCAAGCGACGTTGGAAAGCTCCAACGCCGCGACGACTTTTTCCAAAAAGCGCACCCTTTTGGCGAGAGAATCGAGCAGCGTCAGCTCGATTTCCGGATGCATAATCTTGAGCGGCAATCCGGGAAATCCCGCCCCTGTGCCAACGTCAATCACGCGTCTTATATCGGCGGTAAACCAGTCTTTCCGCCACGCCGTCAACGAATCGATAAAATGCTTAACCGCGACGGCGCGCGGCTCGGTAATCGCGGTAAGATTCATCTTGGCGTTTTCTTCTAAAAGCAACGTCTCGTACTGGCAAAACTGCGCCAGCTGCTTTTCTGTCAGGGAAAGTCCGTATTCTTCCGCCGCCTCGCTAAATATCGCCCGAAACTCCATCGTCCGTCCTCCCGTCATCCGCCGCGGCGGATACGCTCCAAATAGACGAGCAGCACCGAAACGTCCGCCGGTGACACCCCGGAAATACGGCTCGCCTGCCCGACGGAACGCGGCCGAATCGCGGCGAGCTTTTCCCGCGCTTCATCGCGCAGGCTCGGCACGGCCTGGTAGTCGATATCTTCGGGCAAGAGCCGTTTTTCCAGCCGCTCGACGCGCTCAACTTCCTGCCGTTGCTTTTCGATATAGCCGTCGTAGGCGGTTACGATATCGACCTCCCGCGTCGCTTCCGGGGAAAGAGGGGGGAGCGAAAAGCGCTCCGCAAGAAGCGCGTAGCTCGCCGCCGGACGCCGCAGAAGCTCAAACAGCGTCGTCACGACACGGATCTCGCCGATACCGAGGGCGATAAGTTCATCATTGACCGCCTGGCTGGGCGTCAGCGCCGTCTCGCGCAAAACAGCGAGCGCCCGCTCGATTTCCCGCTTCTTTTTAAGAAAGCGCCCATAGCGCTCTGCTGTCGCCAATCCTACGCGATGTCCGTACTCCGTCAAGCGAAGGTCGGCGTTGTCCTGCCGCAGAAGGAGGCGATATTCGGCGCGCGACGTCATCATTCGATACGGCTCCGTCGTTCCCTTCGTCACCAGATCGTCGATGAGGACGCCGATGTATGCCTCGCTGCGCTTTAATACGAGCGGCTCTTTCCCCTTGACAAGCATGGCCGCGTTAATGCCCGCCATAATCCCCTGGGCCGCCGCCTCCTCATAACCGGAGGTGCCGTTCGCCTGCCCCGCGGAAAAAAAGCCATGAATCTCCTTAAATTCCAGCGTTGGGCGAAGCTGACGGGGATCGATACAGTCGTACTCGATGGCGTACCCGGCGCGCATGACGCGACAGTTTTCCAGGCCCGGCACCGTATGTAAAAAAGCGATCTGCACGTCCATCGGCATACTTGTCGACAGCCCCTGCACATACATTTCCTCGGTGTGAAGCCCTTCCGGCTCAATAAAAATCTGATGGCGCTCCTTATCGGGAAATCGGGCGATTTTCGTCTCAATCGACGGGCAGTAGCGCGGCCCGATCCCCTTAATGATGCCGTTCGCCATGGGGGCGCGATGGAGATTTTCCCGCAAAATTTTGTGCGTCGCCTCGTTGGTGTACGTCAGCCAGCAGGGACGCTGCTCCGTGAGACGCGCGCCGGCGTCCGTCATAAAGGAAAAATTCGGCGCGCCATCATCGCCCGGCTGCTTTTCCATCCGGGAAAAATCAAGCGAACGCGCGTCAACGCGAGCCGGCGTTCCCGTCTTAAACCGCATGAGACGGACGCCGGCACTCTGCAAGGAGCCGGTGAGCGCCATCGCCGGACGCTGGCCGTTGGGGCCGCTGTCATAGACGGTCTCTCCAATGATGACCCGCCCGCGCAGGTACGTACCCGTCGCTAAAATGACCGCTTTAGCGTAATAGATTTCCCCCGTTTCAACGGCGACGCCCCGCACCGCGCCGTTTTCAATAAGAATATCCTCGATAAGAAGCTGCTTTACATCAAGATTTTTTTGCCGTTCGCAGATTTCCTTCATCGTGAACTGATACAGCTTCTTGTCCGCTTGTGCCCGCAGTGCCTGCACCGCTGGACCTTTCCCGGTATTCAGGCGGCGAAACTGAATCGCCGTTTTATCAGCGTTTATCCCCATCTCGCCGCCCAGCGCGTCTACTTCCCGCACCAAGTGCCCCTTTGCCGGGCCGCCGATCGACGGATTGCAGGGCATGAGGGCGATATTATCCATGGAAAGCGTCGCTAAAAGCGTTCGGCAGCCGATTCTCGCCGCCGCCAGCGCCGCCTCGACCCCAGCATGACCGGCGCCAATCACCGCTACATCATATTCTCCCGCGGTAAACCGCATGTTTCTTCCCCTTCCTGAAAACGGTCCTTCTCAGCCAAGCCTCGGTCTTCCCGCTCATTTTCCGATACAGAAGCGAGAAAATATCTCGTCGATAATATCCTCGCCCACCGCTTCGCCGATGATCTTACCCAGCGACGTCCAGGCGGCGCGAAGATCGATGGTCAGAAAATCGGCGCCCAGATCCTCCTCCATCGTCTTTTGCACGGCGCGCAGGTGCCCGGCGGCGTCTTGAAGGAGCGCCGCCTCCCGTTCTGTCGTGACGAAGACGCTTTCTTCCCGCGATTCGCCCGCGCCGTAAACGCGCGCTCGCACCGCCTCCGCCAGTGCGTCAAGCCCCGCGCCCGTTTTAGACGACAGCCGCAGGATTTTTCTCCCCGGGCATTTTTGCGCCAGCTCTTCCTCCTCTAAAAGCGGCGGCTGATCCGCTTTTGTCAGGAGGAGAAACGCGTCCTTTTTCTCGGCCAGCAGCGCCAAAATCGCCTCGTCCTCCGGCGTCAGCTTCGCCGCGCCGTCAAAGAGCGCCAGGACCAGCGAAGCGTTTTCTGCGGCGGCGCGGGCGCGGGCGATGCCGATCTTTTCCACACCGTCCGCGCTCTCCCGGATCCCCGCCGTATCGATGAGCCGCAGCGGCACGCCGCCGACCTCGGCGTATTCCTCGATGCTATCGCGGGTCGTTCCCGGAATATCGGTAACAATAGCGCGTTCCTCGCGCAGGAGCGCATTTAAAAGGCTTGATTTCCCGACGTTCGGCCGCCCGATGATCGCCGTCGTCAGACCCTCCCGGAGGACGCGCCCCGCACTGGCTGTCGCAAGCATCCGCTCGATTCCGACGATCATATTTTTTACCTGGAGATCAACGTCGTTCATTACGACCTCGTCGAGATCATCCTCGGGAAAATCGATCGTCGCTTCCAAATGGGCGATCATCTCCAGGATATGCTGGCGAAACGCGCGGATCTCACCCGAAAAGCGTCCCGAGAGGTGCCCCGCGGCGAGGCGCAGGGAAGCCTCCGTCTTGGCGGAAACCACGTCCATGACCGCCTGCGCCTGCGAAAGATCAAGCCGTCCGTTAAGAAACGCCCGCTTCGTAAATTCCCCCGGCTCGGCGAGACGCGCCCCCTGGCGCAACGTAAGCGCCAATACCCGCCGCAGAATAACGCTGCCGCCGTGACACTGAATTTCGACGACATCCTCTTTCGTATAGGAACGCGGCGCGCGCATGACAAGAGCGATTCCCTCGTCGATCGCCGTCCCGTCCTCAGCGACGATATCGCCGTACGCCGCCCGAAAAGAGGAAAGCGCGGCCAAGGTTCCTCCCCGTCGCGGCCGAAACAGGAGGTCGGCTACGCGCACCGCTCCTTTTCCCGAAAGGCGTACAATACCGATCCCCCCGAGGCCCAAAGGCGTGGCGACAGCGCTGATAGTTTCTTCCTGCTGCATAAGGATTCCCCCGTTTACTATATCCTCTTAGACAAAAAAGAGCCGCCTCAAGAAACTGAGACAGCCCTTTCCTCGTTCCCCCGTTTAAACGCGCTCGGCGTCCTCGCCGTTTCGTTCGCTCCGACGGCGGCGCGATTCGATGACTACCTTGCGGAAAGGTTCGTCTCCAGCGCTAAAGGTTACGACATGATCGTTCTCTTGCAGCTCCAGATGAATGATCTTCCGCTCGTGCCGGTTCATCGGTTCCAGCACGACCCGGCCGCCCGTCCGGCGCACTTTCTCCGCCAGCCGCCGCGCCAGATTTTTCAGCGTTTCTTCGCGCCGGTCGCGGTAATGTTCCACATCGAGAATAATCCGCAGCCGTTCCTCAGACAGTCCCTGGTTCGCCGCAAGATTTGCCAGATATTGTAAAGCGTCCAGCGTCTGTCCGTGTTTGCCGATTAAAATGCCCAGGTTTTCCCCTTTAAGGTTCAGGATGATCGCGCCATCCTCTTCGCGCCGCTCGATTGTCACGGAAAGCTGCATCGCCTGAAAAATCCGGCGCAGAAAATCTTCCCCTTTATCAAGGGGGGACAACGCCAGTGCCGTTGCCCGCACCCGGGCCAGATGACCGCCGATTAGGCCCAGAAAACCCTTCGACGGTTCCTCAAGAATTTCAAAGGACGCTCGCTCTTCGGAAACGCCCAGCTCCGCCAGCGCGGCCTGGCGCGCTTCATCAACGGTCCTACCCGTTTTCTCTACACTCAACGCCATAAGGACGGCCTCCTCATTTTCCCTTTTTTTCTTTCTTTGCCTTGCCGCTGTCGTGATCTTCCTTTTCCTCGCGGAAAATAAACCACTGCTGCACGACCTGCACTAAATTCATTGTAATCCAGTAAATGACAAGCCCCGCCGCGAAATTCATACTCATCCAGCCAATGAAGAGCGGCATAACGTACATCATCATCTTCATCTGCTGGTTCGATTCGTCTGTTGTTTGCCGCGATGTCAGATACGTTGACAGGGCCGAGAGAACCGGCAAAATATAGTATGGGTCCGCTTCCGAAAGCGACGGCATCCAAAGGAAGGACGGATTGCCGCCCTCATAAGTCGCGTCTTTTAAAGCGTAAAAAATCGCCATCAGGATCGGCATCTGGACTAACATCGGCAGGCAGCCCGCCAACGGATTTACACCCGCCTCGCGGTAAAGCTTTTGCATCTCCTGCTGTAAAAGCTGCGGATTCGTTTTATACTGTTCTTGCAGCCGTTTCATCTTTGGCTGCAATTCCTGCATGGCCTTCATGGATTTGACCTGTTTCACCGTCAAAGGGTACAGAATCATCTTGATGACTACCGTCACCAGAATAATCGCCATGCCGTAGCTGGGAATACCGGCTGATACCGTCAGCTGGTACATAAATTCTACTGTCCGCTGTAAAAGATGAACCAGAGGTTCAAACATCGACCACAAAAAATCCAATCGATCACATCCTAATTTATCCGCATTTCAGTAAAGAATTCGCTGCCTTACGCCCGCCGGCAATTTAAGGAACCGGATCATAGCCCCCGGCGTGAAAAGGATGGCAGCGCAAGATTCGTTTCAACGCCAGCCAGGTGCCGCGCCCGACGCCGTATTTTTCAATCGCCAGCAGCGCATACTCCGAACACGTCGGATAATAGCGGCAACAAGGAAGTTTAAGCGGCGATAAAAAAAACCGATAGCCGCGAATGAAAAGCAGGCACAACTTTTTCGCCATTTCTAATCCGTCTCTTTTTCATTCTTAAAAAGTCCGGCCTTCCTTCCCAAAATAAGAAAAGCCTTCTCAATCACCGGCTGTTTTACATCTGCTGCCGGTTTACGCGCTACGAGAAGAATCCAATACCCTTCTCGAACGCGCGGCTGCTGATGACGGTAACTTTCTCGAAGGAGCCGTTTCATTCGGCTCCTTAATACCGCATGCCCCAATTTTTTCCCCGCGGCAAAACCAACCTTCGTCTCTTGTCCTCTCGCCGGGAAAACATACAGAACCAGATAACGGTTTGCCCAGGAGCGTCCTTTTTGATAAACCATTTGAAACGATCGAGCATTTTTTAACACGCTGCGTTTTAAAAGTTTTAACATACGGTCCAGCCTCATTCACGCGAAAATTTTCTGTAAGTATAAAGGCCGGTTTTTCCCACGGAAAAATAGGTCACCGAAGTGACCTATCATTAAGCGGACAATTTTTTTCTGCCTTTTTGCCGACGTCTTTTCAGCACCAGGCGACCGCCCTTCGTTTTCATGCGTTCCCGAAAGCCATGCGTCACTTTGCGCCAATGGGTATTCGGCTGGAATGTTCTTTTCATGGTTCTCCCTCCTTTGCCTCAATTTTATAAGAAAGCTTGCACCGAAGCCATGCCCCGGATTATCGTCCCATAAGAAACGAACCAGCCTCTCGTCACGATTTCTCTTTCTTTTTTTTAACAAATTGCCGAGAAACCGCAATAAAGATTATAGACTACCCCTGCCGGAGTGTCAAGATTATCGCTTTTTACCGGACTTTATAAAAATCTCGCAAATCAGGAAATACATTTTTCCGTAAATACCATATGTAGATTCTGTTATTATATGTAATCCTTTATTTAGTATAGTAAAGAAAGTCACCGCTTCTCGCTTTTTTTGGACAAAATTCATTATTGATTCCTGCGAATGAGTTTGATACACTTAATTTAATTCTCTTGCGGCTCCGTTTTCGCATCTTGCAGGAAAACGGCCGCAGCCTTGACAGTTCAGTGGTTTTAAGCGGAACCGTACAATTTATATAATAAGTTTTTCTATCAGTTATGCACAGTTGTATATAACTATGTGGATAACTATAAAAATGTTTAATTTCCGACGTATGATTTATATTCCGTCGTTAGAAAGGATTTTTCGCATGGAAGAAAAAGCGCTTGATCTCATCTGGAAGGAAATCCTTGTAAATTTACGGGAAAACATTGCAGAAAGTGCCTGTGATCGCTGGCTTGAACCTGTCCGGGCCGTAGCCCTCGACGAGGGTTCTCTTCAGCTTGAAGCCCCTAATGAATTTTCTCAGGGCTACATCCAAGATCGTTATATTCCCTTCATCAAAGACGCCAGTAAAGCGGTCATCGGTCGGGAAGTGGCCATTCGCTTTCAATCCGCACAAGGATCGGTTACCTATCCCGAAGAAGGCGCTGTCACCGAAGAAAACGGGCAAACCGTGCTGATGGTACAGGAACGGCCTGCCGCTCCCACCACCTCAGCCTTTGAAGGCTCTTTCCTGGCGCCGCTTGAGCCGGGGGATCGCTCTTCCTTAAACCCGCACTATACCTTCGATAAATTCGTTATTGGTAATTCCAACCGCTTCGCACACGCAGCGGCGCTCGCCGTATCGGAAGCGCCCGGTTCCGTCTATAATCCGCTCTTTATGTACGGCGGTGTCGGCCTTGGCAAAACCCACCTCATGCACGCCATCGGCAACCAGATCATCAGCAATAATCCCGATATGCGCGTTCTCTACATATCGAGTGAAAAATTTACCAACGAATTTATTAATTCCATCGTCAAAGGAAATCCTGAAGCTTTCCGCCAAAAATACCGCACGATTGACGTCCTGCTCGTCGATGATATTCAGTTTCTCTACAAAAAAGAACAGACTCAGGAAGAATTTTTCCATACATTTAATACTTTATTCGACGCGCGCAAGGCGATTATTCTTTCCAGCGACCGTCACCCGCGCAATATTCAAACTTTAGAAGACCGCCTGCGCTCGCGTTTTGAATGGGGCCTTATCACCGACGTACAGGCGCCGGATCTGGAGACGCGTATCGCGATTTTAAAGAAAAAAGCCATCAGCGAGGAGCTCGACGTCCCGAACGACGTCCTCACCTTCATTGCCAGCCGTATCGACAATAATATCCGGGAATTAGAAGGCGCGTTGACCCGCGTCGTCGCTTACGCGCAGCTGAATAACCGTCCCATTACCACCGAGCTTGTTAATGAAGCGATGAAAAACGTTTACCCGACGCAGCGCACCACGACAATTACCTTAGAACTCATTCAAAAGATCGTTTCTTCCTTTTTCAATATTAATACGGAAGATCTTGTTTCGAAAAAACGCACGAAGGAAATCGCCTTTCCCCGTCAGGTGGCCATGTATCTCTGCCGGGAAATGACGGACAGCTCGCTGCCGCAGATTGGCGAATGTTTCGGCGGACGCGATCATACAACGGTTCTTTACGCCTGCAAAACGATCGCCGAAACAATGAAAAACGACGCCAAACTCACTTCGTCCGTAAACGAACTGATGCAACGTCTCAGCCATATGTAAACTATCCGCCTGTGGAAAATCCAGTGAATATTCTGTTGACGATAAGGGGAAAAAAGCGCGAAACGGTTATTCCTGTTTAAAATGTGGATAACCGTTTTCTGCTTACCAACCGTTTATCCACTTCTCTTCTCCTCCTGTTTCACCGGTCCCGTCCCCTTTTCCACATTTTCACAGGCCCTACTACGACTACGACTAATTTTTTTATATTCTCTTCGTAAAATAAAAGGGCGGGGATAACTTTTTCCCGACCCCAAAATAATATTTACTCAAAACAAAGAGGTGCATTATGAAAATTAACTGCCTTAAATCAGATCTCGTCCAAGCGCTTCATATCGCCAGCCGCGCCGTTGCGAATAAGCCGCAGACCCCAATCCTCTCCGGCATCTACCTTAAGGCGGAACAAGACGAGCTGGAGCTTCAAGCGACCGATTACTCTCTGAGCGTTCTTTGCCGTATCAAGGCGGAAGTTAAAGAAGCGGGAACGGTCATCATTTCCGGTCGTTATTTACAGGAAGTAACCCGTAATTTGCCTGCTGACGAAGTCATCATCGAAACCGCCGGCGAAGAAAATAAAGTGAATATTCGCTCCGGCGCCGCGAGCTTCCAGCTTCTCGTTATGAACCGGGAAACGGGCGAAGAATTTCCTACGATTCACCGTCTGGAAGGTAAAGTTACCTTTACGATCAACGATACGCTCTTAAAAAAGCTCATCCGCAAGACGGTATTTTCCTGCGCCGGAGATGACGGGCGGCCGGTATTTACCGGCTGTATGCTGGAGCTGGGTGAGAATAACGTCAAAATGGTGGCGACGAATACCCACCGCCTGTCGTTTATTGAGACGCCCCTGGAAGGCGTCAACGGCGAAGGACGCCAGTTCATCATTCCGGCGCGCGTTTTGGAAGAGCTGCGGCAGACGCTCAATTCTGAAGTTCCCGAACCGATTACGGTAACTTGTACATACAGTGAAATCAGCTTTGAATTTGAGAATATTTACTTAAAATCCCGGCTCATCGAGGGGCAGTTCCCGGATTATCGCCGCGTCATCCCGGTCGATTTCGCGACCCGCGTCACGCTCACGACAGCCGATTTTATGGCGGCGGTCAACCGTGTTTCCCTCATCGCGCGCGCTTCGGATTATAATGTTGTCAAGCTGAATTTCAGCGGCGGAGAGGTTCGCCTGACTTCGAATAATCCGGAGATCGGACAGGCGGAGGAAAGCGTCCCGGCTGTCATCGACGGACCGGACGTTACCATTGCCTTTAATGCTGCTTATATTACCGACGTCCTGAAAAATATCGATACGAAGAGCTTTTATTTTTCCCTCAGCGAATCGCTGAAACCGGCTGCCGTCCGGGAGAAAGACAACGAAGAATTTATTTATATCATTACCCCGGTGCGTACCCAGCATTAAAAAGGCAGCAAAAAAGGGGCGGGGAGGGAGAAGGGTGGCGGACGTATATATCCGGACGGACGATATACAGCTTGATCAGCTCTTAAAACTGGCGGGCGCCGTGTCTACCGGCGGTGAGGTGAAAGCGCTGGTTGAAAAGGAATATATTGCTGTTAACGGGAAAGTCGAGACAGCGCGCCGCCGAAAGCTCCATCCGGGCGATCAGGTGACCCTTGCGACGTCGAAGGGCGACGCGGTATATCAGGTGGTCAGAAAGGAATGACCGATGAAGGTATGCGCGGTCGAGCTTTATAATTATCGAAATTATGCGGTGCAGTCGGTTACCGTGTCGCCCGCGATTAATATTTTCCTCGGGCGCAACGCGCAGGGGAAGACAAATATTCTTGAAGGCATATGGTACGCGGCGCTCGGTCGGTCGCATCGGGCGAAAAACGATGGGGAACTCATCCGTTGGGCGGAAAAAAAAGGGCGGCTTTTTCTTCGGCTTGATCGAAAAAGCGCCGTCAACACGCTGGAGTTTCGCTTTTTTAAAGGTGAGCGGCGGCACATCTTTAAAAATGGGCAAGAGATTGCCCGCCGGGAACTTATCGGGGTGTTTAACGCCGTCCTCTTTTCGCCGGAGGACCTCCTGCTCATCAAGGGAGCGCCGGAAGGGCGGCGGCGGTTTCTGAATATGGAGCTGTCGCAGGCGGATCCCGCGTATTTTTATGATTTAGCGGTCTATACCCGGCTCTTAAATCAACGCAATGCGCTTTTAAAGAAGCTGCGGGATCAAGGCGGCAACCCGGCGCAGCTTTCGCCCTGGGACGAGCAGCTGGCGGCGGCGGCGGCGCGCGTTGTCAAGCGGCGGCAAAAAGCCGTAGCTGATTTAAGTCGGCTGGCCGGGGCAATTCATCAGCGTCTTACGGCGGGGGAAGAAAATCTGACGGTTGCCTATCAGCTGCATAACGCCGTGAATGATATGGCAGATCCCTCTGTTTCGTGGTATAATGAGATGCTCAAGAAGGCGGAAAGCGTCGATATTCGGCGCGGCAGTACCAGTGTCGGCCCCCATCTTGACGATCTGTCGCTGACGGTAAACGGCGTAGATTTGCGTGTTTACGGATCCCAGGGACAGCAGCGTACCGGCGTGCTCTCTTTAAAGCTCGCTGAGCTGGAGTTTTTGCGGGCGGCAGCGGGAGAATATCCGGTACTTTTGCTTGACGACGTCATGAGCGAACTCGATCGCGGGCGTCGTGATGAACTTCTGGCTTTTTTAACGCGGGAAAAGATTCAGACCTTCATCACGGCGACAGACGCGGCGTATTTCCCGGACGTTATTCCAGGCGCGGTTTTCCGTGTGTCGGCGGGAAAAATTGAACTGGCTTCGCAAGTGGAAACAAACGGTGGAAAAAGCGAAATATCAGCTGCTTTATTGTCAGCGGGAAAAGAAAGCGCGCCGCTCGCGGCTGAAGGAGAAGCGGAGGGATCCTGATTGGCGCGGACGAATACGGTGGAAGCGGCGGGCGATTTTTTACCGCGTTTTATAGGATCGTTAGCGGGAAAGAAAAAGTTTCAGGAGAACTTCGTTTTTTTTCATTGGGAAAAAATTGTCGGCTCCATGCTGGCCGCTCATGTAAAACCGACGCGCCTTGATTTTCGCACGCTTCTCCTGGCGGCGGATACGCCGGTCTGGGCGAATGAGCTGCGCTATATGGAGCGATCGCTTATCGATAAAATCAACGGGTACGTCGGCGAAGAGCTGGTGAAAGCCGTTCGCTTCATTTCCTCAAATGGGCGAAAATGGCCGGTTTCTTTAAAAAAGAAACCGGCGCCTAAAACATGGTCGGCGCCGGAGGAAGAGGAAAAAAAACAAGCGGCCGATATCTGTGCGGCAGTTCAGGATAGTGAAGTGCGAGACGCTTTAACTCGCGCCATGGCGCGAGTTAAAGCCAGGCAGCGGCAGGCGCGGGCGGCAGGGGGCGAAATCTGCCCGCGCTGCGGCGCGCTTTCTGCCGGTCGGTCGCTCTGTCCTTCTTGTGAACGACGGGAACGGCAGGAAAAGCGTCGTCATATTCGCCGCCTGCTTTTATCGCAGCCATGGCTTCGTTATCATGAAATAAATAAAGCGGTTCCCTGTTCGCCGGACCTGGCGATGGCGGTGCGTTGGGAGCTGGCGCAGGAGCTTTCCGGCCGAGTTATAACGGGGGACGAAACGAGCGACGATGCCCGTCGTCTCGCCATGTTAGTCGCTTCTTTAACGCCGGAAAAACTCTCGGCGGAAAAACTTCATCAGATTTTGCGGCGGCTGCGCTTTGACCTTCGGCCAAACGTGACGTATCTTCCTTCTCATGACGGCGTGCGCCGCCGTCCGGTAAGATCCTGGCGCGACGGGCGACGCGGCTTTTCGCCGGGGAACCATTCTGGTATATATCTTTTAGATCCTTAATCGATACGTCGATAAATTATATATCTGAATTTAAACGGCGCATTTTTGGAGGTATATATACCATGTTTTTGCATCTCGGGCGGGACGTTTCCGTTACCCTTCGTGATATTATTTATATTCAGGATTTTCGCCAGCTGGACGCGTCGGAAGAAAATCGTCGTTTTTGGCAGCGGCTGCAAAAAGCGCGGCCCGTTGAGGACGTTTCGGAGGGAAGTCCCAAAGCGCTGGTATTGACCGATTCTCGCGTTTATCTGTCGGCGATATCGCCGTTGACTCTGAAAAAGCGCGCGGAATTTCTGACTGGACGCTGATCAAAGGAATTTCTTTTCGCTGGAAAAGGGAAAGAAGATTTTGCTAATCGTTGGAGGGTAATGACAAGATGATCAATGACGAAAAGAAGGAGAATATGGCTGAGGCTGATGATATCGCGCCGGATACGGAGGACGTGGAAATTCATTCCGATGAGGCGAGCGCGCAGGTTTCCGCTGTCGAAGGATCCTATGACGCCAATCAGATTCAGGTTTTGGAAGGGCTGGAGGCTGTCCGAAAGCGCCCCGGCATGTATATCGGCAGCACATCAGAGCGCGGCCTTCATCACCTTGTTTATGAAGTCGTTGATAATTCTATCGACGAAGCGCTCGCCGGATATTGCAGTCAGATTGCGGTAACGATTCACGCCGACAACAGTATTACCGTCGTCGATAACGGCCGGGGCATTCCCGTCGACATGCACGAGAGCGGTCGGCCGGCGATCGAGGTGGTGCTGACGATCCTCCATGCCGGAGGAAAATTTGGCGGCGACGGCTACAAGGTATCCGGCGGTCTGCACGGCGTCGGCGTTTCCGTCGTCAACGCGTTGTCCGCGTCAATGGAGGTCGAGGTGCGCCGCGACGGCCATATTCATCAGATTGCTTTCGTCCGCGGCGTCACGGTAAAGCCTTTGACAGTCGTCGGCGAAACGGAAGAAACGGGAACAAAGGTCCATTTCATCCCCGATAAGGATATTTTTACGGACACCGTTTATAAATTTGATATTCTAAAGCATCGCCTGCGCGAATTGGCGTTCCTAAATCAGGGGATTACCATCACTTTGACCGACGAGCGCGAAATTGAGCCAAAGAGTGAAACGTATCACTACGAAGGCGGGATCCGCTCCTTCGTCGAGCACCTGAACCGCAAAAAAGAGGTCCTCACCCCAGATATCGTTTATTTTAATGGCGCCAAGGACGATACGATCGTCGAAATCGCTTTGCAGTACAACGAAAGCTATCAGGAAACGATTTACAGTTTCGTCAACAATATCAACACCGAAGAAGGCGGCACCCACCTTGTGGGATTCAAGCTGGCGCTGACCCGGGTGGCGAACGACTATGCCCATCGCCTCGGCGTTCTGAAATCCAGCGACGAAAACCTGACTGGCGAAGACGTGCGGGAAGGGCTGGCTGGGGTGATCAGCCTCAAGATCCGCGAGCCGCAGTTTGAAGGGCAGACAAAGACAAAGCTCGGTAATTCCGAGGTGCGCGGCATCGTTGATTCCATCGTGACGGAAGGGCTCTCGGAGTATTTTGAGGAAAATCCCGCCGTCACCAAGCGTGTTTTGGAAAAATCTATTCTGGCGGCGCGGGCGCGCCTCGCCGCCCGTAAGGCGCGCGAACTGACGCGGCGCAAGAACGCCTTGGAAATCACCAGTCTTCCCGGAAAGCTCGCCGATTGCTCGGTACGCGATCCCGAGCAGGCGGAGATTTACCTCGTCGAGGGCGACAGCGCCGGCGGCTCCGCCAAGCAGGGGCGCGATCGCCGCTTTCAGGCGATTTTACCGCTGCGGGGGAAAATTTTGAACGTGGAAAAAGCGCGTCTTGACAAAATTTTCGCCAATGCCGAGATACGCACGATGATCACCGCCTTTGGGAGCGGTATTTCCGACGATTTCGATCTCGCCCGGAGCCGCTATGGTAAAATCATCATCATGACCGATGCCGACGTCGACGGCGCGCATATCCGGACGCTGCTCCTGACGTTCTTCTATCGCTATATGAAGCCTCTCATCGAGCACGGCCGCGTCTACATCGCCCAGCCGCCGCTCTATCTTATCCGTAAAGGGCAGAAACACTGGTACACCTACAGCGACGAGGAGCTGGCGGATAAGCTGAAAGAAGTCGGCCGCGATAATATCAGCGTTCAGCGCTACAAAGGCCTGGGAGAAATGAATCCAGAACAGCTCTGGGAAACGACGATGGATCCGGCGACGCGGACGATGTTGCGCGTCGATATGGAGGACGCCCAGGAAGCAGACGAATTATTTACCATACTCATGGGCGACAAGGTGGAGCCGCGCCGTCAGTTCATTGAGGAAAACGCGAAAAAAGTCCGCAACCTTGACATTTAACTGGCGCTTAAAAAAATGAATGCCGTTATATCCCGCTAAGTCCTGCCTTTCTGATCTGTATTTTCTCGCTTTTTTTGTAATCAGACGCGGTCGGATTCCGGCGGGATTTCCTTATTTACGCGGTTTTTGTCCAGTCATTTTTCATAAGATTTTATTATACTTCTTATAGGTAAGATATAAACAATATATGAAAAACAACCGGATTTCTCAGGGAGGAATTTCACATGAATACAATTAAAACTGCCATGCTGATGGCGCTTCTCGGCGCGATTATGGTCGCCGTCGGCGGCGCTTTTGGCGGGCATAACGGGGCGATGATCATGTTGATCGTCGCGCTGGGCGTCAATTTTTTTTCCTACTGGTACAGCGACACAATGGTGCTTAAGATGTACCGGGCGAAGCCCATCACGCGGAATCAGGCGCCCGAGCTTTACGGTCTGGTGGAAAAGCTGGCAGAAAAGGCGGGGCTTCCGATGCCGAAGGTATGTATCATCAATTCTGACGTGCCGAACGCTTTTGCTACCGGGCGCAATCCTTCGCATGCCGCTGTCGCGGTGACGACAGGCATCATGCGGATCCTTGATTACGACGAATTGAGCGGCGTTCTCGCGCATGAGCTGTCCCACGTCCGTCACCATGATACGCTGATTTCCACGGTCGCCGCCTCCATGGCGACGGCGATCTCCTATGTGGCACAGATGGCGCAGTGGGCGGCTATTTTCGGCGCCGGGCGCTCCAGCGACCGCGACGATAACGGCGGCGCGCTGGGTTTTCTTTTTACCATCATCATTGCGCCCATCGCGGCGATGCTTATCCAGCTGGCGATCTCCCGCTCCCGGGAGTACGACGCCGACCAGAGCGGCGGCGAGCTTTGCGGCAATCCGCGCTATCTGGCGCGGGCTTTAGAAAAGCTCGAATACGCTTCGGCGCATCTTCGCCCCATGACGGCAGCGACGCCCAGCACGGCGCATCTCTTCATCGTCAATCCCCTTAAAAACGCGAAAATGAGCTTTGCCAGCCTTTTCAGCACACACCCCTCGACGGCGGAGCGTGTCTCCCGTCTCGAAGAACAGGCCCGTGAATTTGGCTATCGCTGAAAACGCGCGGCGATACATCCTTTTATCGGGCGAAACCCTTTTACCGGCTTATTCCGTTGGTTACGGAGCAAGCCGGTTTTTATTTATTTCGCTTTACTTTCTACCCATAGATTTTGCTTCGATTTTTGCGAAAAATATTTCTGCACATTGTATACATTAGCGGAAATCCTAGACAGATACACGTTTCTCTTATATAATAAAGTAAGTTTACTTTTTCGTTTTAGGGGGTACATCATGAACTTATCGGTTAAAATTTTTATCGCACTTATCGCGTCGGTCATTGTCGGTCTTATCGCCGGACCGGAAGGACTGCCCTTTATCAAGTGGTGGATCGCGCCGATCGGTACGATCTTCATCAATCTTATCAAGATGATGATCATTCCCGTCGTGTTTACTTCGTTGGTCGTCGGGATGACGAGCTTAGGTGATACGCGGACGTTGGGGCGTATTGGGATCAAGACGGTTGCTATTTATCTCGTGACGACGGCCATCGCCATCGTCATTGGCTTTGTCGTCGCCGGTATCGGGCAGCCGGGTGCGGGGATGATCATCACCGGCGATACGACGGTGACGGTCAAGGAAGCGCCGTCAATTATGCAGGTATTCGTCGCCATGATTCCGACGAATCCCGTTGATTCTATGGCGAAGGCGCAGATTTTGCCGGTTATCGTCTTTGCGCTTTTTATAGGCGTCGGTATTCTCCAGGTCGGCGGTGAAAAATCACAGATTCTCGTTAAATTTTTCGACGCCGCCGCCGAAGTATGCTACAAAGTCATCACGATCATCATGGCGATTTCGCCGGTCGGCGTTTTCGCGCTTCTTTTGCCAGTCGTCGCGGCGCATGGGCCGAAGGTGCTCTTGCCGCTTATCTCCGTTATTCTCTGCATGGCGATCGGCAGTGCTATCCATGCCGTTGGCGTTTACTCCATGCTGGCGAAATTTGGCGGCGGGATGTCGCCCATGAAATTTTTCGCCGGCATGTCGGAAGCGATGATGATCGCCTTTACAACGTGCAGCAGCGCCGGAACGCTCCCCGTCAATATGAAAAATTTGCAGGAAAAGCTCGGCGTTTCCCGGGAAGTCACGAGCTTCGTCCTGCCTCTCGGGGCGACGATTAACATGGACGGCACGGCGCTTTACATGGGCGTCTGCTCGCTTTTCATCGCCAACGTCTTTGGCATCGATCTCTCCTTTGGGCAAATGCTGATGATCGTCTTTACCGGTACCCTCGCCTCCATTGGCACAGCGGGGGTTCCCGGCGCCGGTCTCATCATGCTGGCGATGGTCCTTCAGTCCGTCGGTCTGCCGATTGAAGGCCTGGCGCTCGTCGCCGGCATCGACCGTATCCTCGATATGTTCCGCACCTGCCTCAATATCACTGGCGACGCCGCTGTCGCCATCCTCATCGATAAAGACGAGCGAAAACACCATCAGGCGGCATAAGAAAAGAATATTTTTGACATCAAAAACTCCGCTGGCTGTTACAGACAACCAGCGGGGTTTTTTGTGAGCGGTAATAAAATGAAAAATTTGCCTTTATCTTCTTGATTTTTCTATCCCATTGACTATAATTATCAGTAAGAGATTCTATTCTTGCAGATGGGAGTGATGACAAATGGAGTACAGGATTGAGCATGATTCGCTGGGCGAGGTCAAGGTGCCGGCGGATAAGTATTGGGGAGCGCAGACGGAGCGCAGTCACGAGAATTTCCCCATCGGGACGGAGAAGATTCCCATGGAAGTGATTCGGGCCTTTGCATTCCTCAAAAAAGGCGCTGCGTTTGCCAATAAAAATCTTGGCAAACTTGACGAGGAGCGGCAAGATCTGATCGCTAAGGTGTGCGACGAAATTCTTGCCGGCTCCCTCGACGGTGAATTTCCCCTCTCCGTCTGGCAGACGGGCAGCGGCACCCAGTCCAACATGAACGTCAACGAAGTCATCGCCAACCGTGGCAATAAACTGGCCGGTAAGACGCTGCTTCACCCTAACGATCATTGTAATATGTCGCAGAGCTCGAACGATACATTCCCGACGGCGATGCACATCGCAGCGGTAATCGCCATTACCGATAATCTTCTCCCCGCCATCGACGCTTTGGCCGCGACCTTCGGCGTCCTGATGAAGGAAAACGAAGGGATCGTTAAGACGGGACGGACGCACCTTCAAGACGCGGTACCCATCTCTTTTTCGCAGGAAATCAGCGGCTGGAAGAGTATGCTGGGAGAATCCCGGGCGATGATCGAAGAGAGCCTGCCGCACCTGAAACGCTTGGCCCTCGGCGGCACCGCGGTCGGCACCGGATTGAACGCGCCCAAGGGATTCGCCGAGGAAGCGGCGCGGATTATCGGCGACCTCACCGGCCTTGATTTCGTCACCGCGCCCAATAAATTCCACGCGCTCACCAGCAAGGATGAAATGGTTTTCGCCCACGGCGCTCTCAAGGGATTGGCGGCGAATATGATGAAGATCGCCAATGATGTCCGCTGGCTGGCGAGCGGTCCGCGCTGCGGCCTCGGCGAGATCTTCATCCCGGCGAACGAGCCGGGAAGCTCCATCATGCCGGGCAAGGTCAACCCCACCCAGTGCGAATCCGTCACCATGGTCGCCGTGCAGGTCATGGCGAACGATACCGCCATTGCTATCGCGGCGTCCCAGGGGAATTTCGAGCTGAACGTCTTCATGCCCGTCACCATTCATAACTTCCTTCAGTCGGTGCGGCTCCTCGCCGATTCCCTGCACTCCTTCAACGACCGCTGCGTCAAGGGAATTAAGGCGAACAAGGAGAAAATGCACGAAAATCTGCACCGCTCCCTCATGCTGGTCACGGCGCTGAACCCCGTCATCGGCTACGAACACTCCGCCAAGACGGCGCAGAAAGCCTACAAGGAGAATATCTCCCTCAAGGAAGCCTGCGTAGCCCTCGGCTATCTGACGCCGGAGAAATTCGACGAAGTATTCCATCCGGAAGAAATGATTTAACCCTGCCTCTCTTTTCCCCCTGTCGTTCCTTTCCCGAGCGGCAGGGGGTTTGCTATGTGAGCAGCGCGGCATACATACGGCCACGTTGTTATAATGGCAGAATTTATGGTATAATGGCGGAAGGCATTATATGTGCCGATGGGAGCTGAATCAATTGTTTAACGGAAAAAATATCCTCGTCACCGGTGGAACCGGATCCTTTGGGAAAAAATTCATCCAGATACTTTTGGCGCAATATCAACCGAAAAAAGTGATCGTCTATTCGCGGGATGAACTCAAGCAATTTGAAATGCAGCAGGTGTTTAACCAGGACTGCATGCGCTACTTTATCGGTGATGTGCGGGACGAACCGCGCTTGGAACGCGCCATGGAAGGCGTGGATTACGTTGTTCATGCAGCAGCGTTAAAGCAGGTGCCGGCGGCCGAGTATAACCCTATGGAATGTATCAAAACGAATGTCCAAGGGGCGCAGAATGTCATCGACGCAGCAATTTCTTGCGGGGTGGAGAAAGTCATCGCCCTTTCCACCGACAAGGCGGCCAATCCCATCAACCTCTATGGTGCGACAAAACTTTGCTCAGATAAGCTCTTTACGGCGGCCAATAATCTTGTCGGTGCGAAACATACGCGCTTTGCCGTCGTGCGCTACGGGAATGTCGTTGGCTCCCGCGGATCTGTCGTTCCGTTCTTCAAAAAACTTCTTGCCGGCGGTGCGACGGAGCTTCCCATTACCGATCCGCGGATGACGCGCTTCTGGCTGCGCCTCGAGGATGGCGTTGAATTTGTTCTCAAGAATTTCCGGCGGATGCAGGGCGGGGAAATCTTCATCCCAAAAATTCCTTCCATGCGCATCACGGATCTCTGTGAAGCCATCGCCCCCGGCGTCCCCACCAAAATCATCGGCATCCGCCCGGGAGAGAAGCTGCACGAAGTCATGTGCCCGGCGGATCTCTACTACGAGACTCTTGAGTTTCCTGACCATTTCGTTATCAAGCCCGCGACGCCGATCTCCGGGGTCGATTATGCAAAAAATGCCCTCGGGGAAGAAGGACATCCTGTTTCCGACGGATTTGTTTACGATTCCGGCTCGAATGATCATTTTCTGACGGTACAGGAATTAAAAGAAATGAATCCGTAAACTGCGCAAAAGGATTCATCGTATATTTTAGAAATAGGCGGGAGAAGGTATGAAGACGAAGGTCTTGCTCCTTGGTGCGAACGGGATGCTGGGGCAATCCGTCGCCCATGCGTTGTCTCATGCACCGCATATCGTTTTATACACGGCGGCGCGTCGTCATGCAGATTTTATCTTTGATGCAACGAAGGATGATAATCTGGTCTCTTGTTTTGACGAGATTTGTCCTGACGTCTGTATCAATGCGGCGGCTTTAGTGAGTCTTGACGTCTGCGAACGGGATATGGCGACGGCTTATCGTGTCAACGCTCGTCTGCCGGAACGCTTAGTGACCCTTTGCCGGGCAAAGGGAACGTACTTCGTCCATATCTCTACCGATCACTATTACTGTGGGGACGGACGAAAAAAGCATACAGAAACGATGCCGATCATCCTTTTGAATGAGTACGCACGAACGAAATATGCAGGGGAGTGCTTTGCAAAAACATATCAACAGGCGCTCATTTTGAGGACTAATATCGTTGGTTTTCGAGGCGATAAGATGCGTCCGACCTTTTTGGAGTGGCTGCTCAATACGATGAAGGAAAATAAGCCCATGGTGCTTTTTGAAGATTTCTTTACGTCGTCTCTTCATACGGCGCAGTTTTCAAGCATGCTGCTCAAACTCTTGGAGATTCGACCGACGGGAATTTTTAATTTAGCGTCCTCTGCCGTCTCTTCTAAAGAAGAATTTGTCTGTGCCATAGGAAAGAAACTCCTGCATCGTGTGCCTCTCTATGAACGAGGTTCTGTTCGCGCCCTTTCCACACAGCGGGCGGATTCTCTTGGTCTTTCCACGAAAAAAATAGAGAGGGTGCTGGGCTGTAAAATGCCCTCGCTTGATGAAGTGGCGGGCAGTATTTTTCACGCGTATCAACAAGGAGAATATGCGATATGACGACGAAAGATTATGAAACTTCCTTTTTTATCCATGGCCGTAAGATTTCGGCGGATTCATCCACATACTTTATCGCGGATATTGCCTCCAATCATGACGGTGAATTGGAGCGCGCCAAAGAGCTGATTTATCTGGCCAAGGATGCGGGTGCTGATGCTGTAAAATTTCAACATTTTTTGGCAGAAAAAATCGTCAGCGACTATGGATTTCAACATTTAGGCGCGAAAGCGGGACATCAATCGAAATGGAAAAAGAGTGTGTTCGAAGTTTATCGGGACGCTGAGTGTCATCGCGATTGGAATGAAATATTAGCACAAACGGCGCAGGAGGCAGGGATTGACTTTTTGACGACGCCGTATGATGTTGAGGCTGTGGATGGCATAGATGCGCTGGTTCCTGCCTATAAGATTGGATCGGGCGACATCACTTGGACGGATTTTATCGCTTATGTCGCCCAGAAGAAGAAACCGGTGTTCATCGCGACGGGCGCGGCGGATTTTACCGATGTCATCCGTGCCGTAGAGACGATTCTTCGCTATAATCCAAAGATTCTGCTCATGCAATGCAATACCAACTACACAGGCAGTTTAGAAAATATGCGCTACGTTAATTTGCATGTCTTAAAGACTTACGCAGCCATGTACCCGGGTATGCCATTAGGGCTTTCCGATCATACACCCGGGCATGCGACCGTATTGGGCGCCATTGCGTTGGGGGCGCGTGCGGTCGAAAAACATTTCACCTCGGATACGCATCGCGAAGGTCCAGATCATGGATTTTCGATGGCCCCCATCACATGGCGCGATATGGTCGACCGCGCCAGAGAGCTGGAAGCAGCGTTAGGAACCGGAATAAAATGTGTCGAAGAAAATGAGAAAGAAACGGTGATTTTGCAGCAAAGAGCGTTACGTTTGTCGCAAGAGGTTAAGGTGGGAGAAACCATTACGGAAGAGATGTTGGAACCGTTGCGCCCCGCTCCCATAGGCGCCTTTCGTCCTTTTGAAAAAGCGTGCGTCGTAGGGCGTCAAGTGCGGCATGAGATGAAAAAAGGACAAGAAATTTACCCGGCAGATTTACGATAGAGAGATATCTCGTATAGTATAGGAATGCAATTCGGGGAGGTATTGAGATGAAAAATTACGAAACAGAACAAGAAAAATTTTGGGCGGGCGAATTTGGGGACGCGTATATTAAAAGAAATGAAGACATCAAGATATTGGCGGCCAAAACAGCATTTTTTGCAAATGTTTTTTCATGTCTTTCGGGGGGGGGACATCCGTTCTTGCATTGAGTTTGGCGCTAATATTGGGCTTAATTTATTGGCATTGCACAGACTTCTGCCGGAGATGCAGTTATCTGCCGTAGAAATTAATGCGGCAGCGGCAGCTCGCTGTGCTGAGATTAAAAATACCCATGTATATCATACTTCTATTTTTGATTTTACATCAGATGAAAAATTTGACTTGACTTTTACCAGCGGGGTATTGATTCATATTCAACCGGATCATTTGCCGAAAGTGTACGATTCATTATACTTCTATAGTAGAAAATATATTTTAATCAATGAATATTATAATCCTACGCCGCTGGAAGTGAACTATCGTGGTTTTTCCGAAAGATTGTTTAAGCGAGATTTTGCGGGGGATTTTTTAGATAGATTTGAAGATGTTCGACTGGTGAATTATGGATTTCGATATCATCGCGATAAGAATTTTCCTATGGACGATTTAACATGGTTTTTAATGGAAAAAATAGATAAACCGCACAGATAATTCTATTCTCGATGGGGTGTGGCGAGGATGTCAAGTGTAGCGATCATTACGGCGCGTGGGGGCAGCAAGCGGATACCAAAAAAAAATATTAAACACTTCTGCGGGCAGCCAATCATCTCTTATTCTATTGCAGCAGCTTTGAACAGTCATCTTTTCGACGAGGTTATGGTTTCCACGGATAGTGACGAAATTGCAGCAGTAGCGAAACAGTGTGGTGCCTGTGTGCCATTTATGAGAAGTGCGGCGGCGTCAGATGATTATGCTGCCACAGCGGACGTGCTGCAAGAGGTTTTACAAAGATATGCGGACCATGGGAAATCCTTCGATATGATGTGTTGTATCTATCCGACAGCACCCTTTGTAACGGCGGATAAACTTCGTGAGGCGCATAACGTTTTTCTCAAAAGTGGGGCGGAGATGTTAGAACCGGTGATTCCTTTTTCTTATCCGCCGCAGAGAAGTTTTTCTATGAAAGATGGATTTTTAATCTATAATTGGCCGCAGTATGTGCGGATGCGATCTCAGGATTTAGAACCATGGTATCACGATGCGGGACAGTTTTATTTTTATCATGTAGAGGCTTTTCATCGCTCTATGGCCGAAGATAAAAAACACGGGGGGTATATGTTGCGTTGCGTGCCATTTGTTTTGAATGAAATGGAAGTACAAGACATAGATAATTCTTCAGACTGGTTATTGGCTGAAATGAAATATCGTTTATTAAACAGTGGCAAGAAAGAATAGGGTAAGAATTTAGAATAGAGAATGCACGAAAGCGTTTATTTTTAGGAGTGAAGGGGAGGAGATCCGTCGTGGGGTGGCAAAAAAAACAAAACATTGCTGCCATCCGAGTCGATTCCTCAGAAGAAATGGGCAGCGGTCACCTCATGCGCTGTTTGACGCTGGCGGAAACGCTGCGCAGAGAAGGCTGGCAGGTACATTTTATTTGTCGTGATCTTTTGGGCAATCTTATGCATCTTATTAAGGAAAAAGGTTTTTTTTTACACGTTCTTTCATGTAAACATACCCATGCGAGCCTTTCAGATTATGAAGCATGGCTTACGGTGCCAGTGGAAGAGGATGCGCAGGAAACAACAGATATCTTGCGTGAGATGGCAGTAACCGTGGGCGAGGTGTCCCGTCTTATCATTGATCATTATGCGATAGATGTGCGATGGGAAACTATCGTTCGTCCCTTTGTCAGAGAGATTTTCGTCATTGATGACCTTGCCAATCGTGTCCACGATTGTGATTATTTACTGGATCAGACATTTTCGAAAAATATGATGCATCGTTACGATGGACTTGTTCCCAAACAGTGTCAGCTGTTTTTGGGCCCTAAATACGTTCTTTTGCGTCCAGAATTTTATGAAGCACGAAAATCTTTACGGGAAAGAGACGGCACTTTACGCCGTATCCTTGTCTTTTACGGAGGGAGCGACAGTACGGGTGAAACAGAGAAAGCGATGCGGGCGCTTTTTTTGTTAAATCTCAAAGATGTCGTAATTGATGTGGTCGTTGGCGGCAGTAACACGCGAAAAGCGGAGATCAAAAAGAGGTGTGAGACGCATCCTTCTTTTCGCTATCATTGTCAAGTGAATTATATGGCAGAACTCATGGCGCGTGCTGATTTAGCGTTAGGGGCGGGCGGAACAGCGACATGGGAACGCTGTTTCTTAGGCCTTCCCGCGATTGTCACGGCGATCGCCGAAAATCAGCTTCCCGCTTGTCACTCTTGTGCTGAGGCTGGGTTGATTTATTACGCAGGCACTTGGCGCGAGGTTTCTTCGACGGATATCGGGACTTTCGTTCTAAAATATACAGATCAAAGGGCGTTGAAGGCATTTCAGACGGCGTGCTGGTTGGAGAATGCTTTCGGTGCTGTGAAAAAAAGAAAAATGGGCGGAAAGCATGGACAAGGGCTATGCTGTGGGGATGGAAAAGGTACAGCCTTTTTATCGTACAGTAATGTAGAGAAGGGATAGCATCATGGAAATCGGGCATCAGATGTATGCACTTTGTGAAAGGCTGTTTCCAATCTGTCGGAGTATCACTGGCGACGGCGTGCGGAAGACCTTAGGCATCTTACGGGAAATTGTGCCGGACATGACGATCCATGAAGTACCCACGGGTACACAAGTTTTTGATTGGACGGTGCCGAAAGAATGGAATATTCGCGATGCGTGGATCAAGAACAGTCAGGGAGAGAAAATCCTTAATTTTCAAAAGACAAATCTGCACGTCGTGGGATACTCTTTGCCTGTAGATAAGACAGTAACGCTTGATGAGCTTTTGCCGCTCATTTATACGCAGCCGGATCAGCCGGATGTGATTCCTTATGTGACAAGCTACTATAAGGAACGGTATGGCTTTTGTATGACGCAGCGGCAAAAGGATGCACTCGTTGCCGATACATACCATATCCATATCGGTAGTACCCTAAAGGAGGGGAGTTTAACCTATGGAGAGATTCTGATTCCCAGTACAGAAGGCGCGGAGGATGAGATATTTCTCTCTACCTATGTTTGTCACCCATCCATGGCAAATAACGAGCTTTCCGGCCCGGCCATGACTATTTACTTGGCGAAGGCGATTTTGGCGCAGAAGAAGCGGGGCTATGCGTATCGTATCATTTTTATCCCAGAAACGATTGGGGCGATCACCTATCTTAGTTCGCATCTTACGGACATGAAGAAAAGGGTTCGTGCCGGTTTTAATATCTCCTGCGTCGGCGACGACCGCACCTATTCTTATATTGCCTCACGATATGGAGATACATTAGCGGATAAGGCAGCGAAAAATATCCTGTCGTTTCGTTATCCGGCATATAAATCTTATACTTTTCTTCAACGTGGTTCTGACGAACGCCAGTACAATGCACCGGGAGTGGATCTTCCCGTCTGCGCCGTCTGCCGCTCGAAATACGGAGAATATCCTGAGTACCATACGTCAAAGGATGATATGACCTTGATTTCCCCTGCGGGACTGCAAGGGGCCTATGAGGTTTATTCCGATATCCTTGAGGCTCTCGAACATAATCGTACATACAAGATCCACTGCCTCTGTGAACCACAATTAGGGAAAAGGGGACTTTATCCTACCGTCAGTCAAAAGGGAAACTATGGTGATGTAAAGACTATGCTTGATTTTATTGCCTATGCAGACGGAAGAAATGATCTCATTGATATAAGCAATCGTATCGGCGTATCGGTGGAAACGTTGATCCCGATTGTGGAAAAATTGGAACAACAAGGGTTACTACAACCGGAATAAAAAATATTCCATTTGTGCGAGGGATTTTCTATGATCACACCGGAAGCTTTGGTACAGGCTTTTGATATCCAGCGAGATGATTCTATTTTATTTGCGTCAAATATGGAGCGCCTATTATGGAAAACCTTTCATGCGGGGAATACATTCGATTTTAATGATATGATTGACCGGCTGCAAATGAAAATTGGTGCGGGGGGGAATTTGCTTTTTCCAACGTATAATTGGGACTTTTGCAGAGGTGTCCGGTGGGAATATCATAAAACGAAGTCAAAAACAGGGATCCTTAGTGGTATCGCCTTACAACGTGCGGATTTTTGCCGCACAAAGCATGCGCTGTACTCTTTTGCGGTTTGGGGGAAAGAGAGAGAACGGCTATATCGCATGAAAGATGGAAATTCTTTTGTCGGAGATACGCCGTTCAACTTTCTCTATGTGCAGCCGCGGGCCAAAATGATCATGTTTGATGTGGATATGACGCATTCTTGTACATTTGTACATTTTGTGGAGGAAACTATGGGGGTTCCCTATCGCTATCTCAAATATTTTACCGGACAGTATGTAGATGATAGGGGATTGGAGAGTACCCGAACTTTTTCTATGTATGTGCGGGATCTTGACAGGAAAGTCATCCCAAATTTTACCGGTTTGGAAAATATTCTGTTAGAAAAGAAAAAAATGAAAAAGTCTGTTTTCGAGGATTGTGTGATTTGGGAAGTTTCCTTTCAGGCGCTATTTGAGGAAATTGCCGATATTATACGGAGGAAAGAGTTTGCTTCTCTTGTAGAGTTAGAGAAGCGCTGATAAAATGGCGGTGCTGAATGGCGCAGTGCTTCCTTAGCTTGAGCGGCGAGGAAAGCGGAAGGAGGAAACCATGGGGGCGATAGATTTACAGAAAGTGTTCACCTACCCGTATGACAATGATTTTCTGCTGCGCAAGCAGAAGAGCATACGGCGAGCGCTTTTAGCACGGGAAAACATGGCTTACATCGAAAAGCGTGTAGCGATCCTCAATGGTTCTACCATAGATGATATTAAGAATATTTTGGAACTGTTTCTTTTGGAGGCGGGGATTTTCCCAAAGTTTTATCAATCGGAATATAATAAATATTATGAAGATGCGGTCTTTGGGAACGAAGTGTTGGATACATTTCAGCCCGATATGATCATCGTTTTTACCAGTGTGGTCAATCTTACCGAGCGACCGGCTTTAGGCGATGATCGGGCGACCGTCGAGAGGAAATTGGCGGCAGAGTATAAACGATTCACGCAGATATGGGAAGCCCTTGCGAAGCGTTATCAAGCGATCATTATTCAAAACAACATGGAATTTCCGTGTCATATGCCTTTGGGAAATTTGGAAACCGTTGCGCCGTATGGAATGATCTCTTTTATTGAGGCCTTAAATCAACGGTTTTCAGAGTATGCGGCTTCGCATGAGAATTTTTATCTCCATGATTTACGCAGTTTAGCGGCGCGTATCGGACTTAGTCAGTGGCATCATCGGTTTCAATATCACGCGTATAAATTTGGCATGGCATACGATGTGATGCCCGAGGTGGCTCTTGGTCTGGCTAAAATGATCAAAGGATTATTGGGGAAGAATAAGAAGTGCCTCATATTGGATTTGGATCATACCCTTTGGGGTGGTGTGATCGGTGATGATGGGGTGGATGGTTTGCAGATTGGGCATGAAACGCCGGCTGCCGAGGCGTATACCGAGTTCCAGCAATATGTGCGCGGACTCAAAGAGAGGGGGATTATCCTTGCCGTTTGCTCAAAAAATGACGAAAGTATCGCGCAAAGAGGTTTTTCTCATCCGGATAGCGTATTGAAACTCACGGATTTTGTTTCTTTTCATGCGAACTGGGAGCCGAAAAATATCAATATCAAAGAGATCGCTGCAGAAATTAACATCGGGACGGATAGCATGGTGTTTCTTGACGATAATCCTGCCGAACGGCAGATCGTTCGCGACACAATGCCGGAAGTCGCGGTGCCGGAGATTGATCCTGTGGACGTATCTTCCTTTATCCGGGTGATAGAAGGGGCGGGGTATTTTGAGCCGGTAACGATCTCGGATGACGATCTTAAACGTCATGGAACATACATGGAGAATAAACAGCGCAAAGATTTAGAAAATACGATGAAAAGCTATGATGATTTCTTGGCGTCGCTTTCCATGGTGGCTGAAATTGGGCCGTTTTTGCCCATATATTTTGATCGTATCGCGCAACTGACGAATAAAACCAATCAGTTTAATCTAACAACACAGCGGTATACGCGTGCGGACATAGAACGGATAGCTGCAGACAGTCGCTATATCACGCTTTATGGTCGTTTGTCGGATAAATTTGGCGATAATGGTCTTGTTTCCGTAATTATCGGCGAGCTTTTCGACGATGAACTCCATATTCGGCTGTGGCTGATGAGTTGTCGCGTTTTGAAACGCGGCATGGAGCAAGTGATGATGGACTCGTTGGCTAAACATGCTAAAGCGGCGGGGGCGATGAACCTCATCGGTTATTATTATCAAACGGCGAAAAACAAAATGGTTGCAGATTTATATAAAGAATTTGGATTTTCTCTAAAAGGAGAAGAGGGAGAAAATACGATTTGGGTCTTACCACTTGAAGCATATAAGCCGCAAGGGAAATTTATCGAAGTGAAGGGAGCGGCGCAGATATGAACTACTTTATGTATGAAGACCTGGTTGTTGGGCAGACGGCAGAATTTAGCCGCAAGATTACAGTTGAGATGATGGATTCATTCAAAATGATATCAGGAGATGATAATCCCCTGCATGTGGATGCATCGTATGCCAAGGAGAGAGGCTATATTGGACGTGTCGTCTATGGCATGCTTACCGCTTCCCTGTATAGTTGTTTAGCAGGCGTATATATACCGGGGGAGCGTTGTCTGCTGCAAAGCGTCCATGCAGATTTTTTGTCTCCGGCGTATATTGAGGATACATTGACTGTGGCAGGGGAGATTGTGGAGAAGAATGACAGCGTGCGGCAAATTGTGATCAAAGCGGTGATTCGAAATCAAAGTGGGAAAAAGATTTCTAAAGCAAAAATAGAAGCGGGGGTTCTTTGATGGGGCGGTTTTTGCTGACGGGCGCATCTTCCGCGTGTGCGTGTGCTTTTATGCAGCGACACGTTTGGCAAGCAGGAGATGAAATTATCGCGCAGTATTGTCGGGATAAAACGGTACTGGAAACGTTAAAACAGGATATCCCGGCGAAAATGGAGATCCTGCAGGCCGATTTCAGCGATGCGGCCAGTACGGAGGCGTTTGCCGAAACATTGAAACGGGACGATTTTGTGCCAACGCATATTCTGCATGTACCGGCGATACCGATTGCAGCGCAGCGCTTTACGGAAATGACGTGGAGTGAGGTAGAGCGACAGTTTCATGTACAGTGCCGTTCCTTAGTCGTTATCTTACAGGCAGTCATCAAAAAAATGGCGAAGGCAAAGCAAGGCAATATTGTCATCGGGCTATCTTCAGTCACACTCAATGTGCCGCCGAAATATCTGAGCGGGTATGTGGCAGCGAAATATGCTTTAATGGGGATTGCCAAGGGCTTGGCGAGTGAGTATGCGTCAAAGAATATCCGCGTGAATATGGTCTCTCCGTCCATGATGGAAACAAAATTTCTTCGGCATATGGAAAGTGAGATCGTAGCGCAAAATGCAAGGCAAAATCCACTGCGGCGCAATGCCGCGCCGCAAGACGTCGCTGGACTGATTGAGTATTTGTTTTCGGATGAAAATACATTTATTACCGGGGCAAATATTCCTGTCAGCGGGGGAGAAATTTTTTAATGACGGACCCTAAAGGAGCGTATAATCATGACGAAAGAGGAAATCTTAAACGAATTGCAGCCCATTTTTCGGGATATTTTTGATGATGAGACATTGGTGATTACGCCTGTATCGCACGCCGACGATATCGAGGACTGGGATTCATTGGCACAAATTCGCCTCGTTGTTTCCATTGAAAAAAGGTTTGACATAAAATTTGCGTTCGGTGAACTTAACGATCTGAAAAATGTAAGTGAGATGATCGACTTGATTCAAGCGCGGATGAAGGTGTGAGGCAACCTTATGTTTATTCCCTTGACGAAGGATGATACTCTCTGGGCGGAAAGCGAGACGCTGCTCTTTATTGAAGATGTCTTTTGGATGAGCCAAGAGCCATCTGTGCTGAGAAAATACAAATACGAGATTTTTGATGTAGATTTTGATGCATTAGGCGTCAATGAGCTTGAGATGTGGCGCTTTGCCATGCAGCTGGCAGAAGCTGCCGGTGAAATTCTCAACCAGTATCATCATGTTTCGTTTCGGGCAAAGTACTGGCAGCGGGTGCTTTTCGTCTGGCTGCGAAATTTTATCCCCTTGGTATGTTTACGATTTTCCCGGCTACAGATGCTGCGGCAAAAGTATCCGCAGGAGCCATTAGAAACGCTTCTTACAGATGAATCCGTATGGACGTCTCCGCTGTTGAATGCGGAAGAGTTGGAAACGATGGAGGGGGAAGCGGCGGATCGCTACGGATGGCATCTTTATTCCTGCATGATACGCTATGGCGCGTGGGATATTCAAGAAAAGACAGGAGGAAAAGCGCCGTTTTATCGAAACGACCAGCGATTAAAAGGAGAAAAAACACCTGCGGGGAAGCTACGTAAAACGTTGCGTGGGAAAATAAAAAGTGTCGTCAAGTGGGTGGGGAAAAAGCTGTTGCAGGGAAATCTCAGCCCTGCGCGTGTCACGGTGGTTTTATCTGCGTTTGGCAGCATGCGGTTGGCGCTCAAATTATATATCAAGACGTTGGGGAAGGTGGCATGGTTTCAAGAGGAACAGGCTCCGTGGATACAAAAAGTGCAGGATAGACCGTGTATCCAAGGGCAGTTTCGTCAGGAAGCTACGGAGAAGCTACAGTCGTACATGGGAGAACAGGCAGGGTATAAGCAGTTTTTGATCCATCTTCTTTTCCAAGAGATGCCATGCAGTTTTATAGAGAATTTTAAGGCTGTGCGCGAAGTTTATCGCTGGCAATATGAGAAATTTCCCCATCTAAAGTACATTGTAAATTTTGCGGGGGCCTTATTTACCGAACATAAAATGGCAATGGCCGAGCAGGGGGAGCGCGGCGTACAGTATGCGTTTGTCATCCATGGGGGAGGGCGACCAAGCAAGCCGTTCCAGCTTCGTTGGGGCAATGTATTCTCTGATATGTTTTATGGCTGGGGAACGGTGGTACAGGATGTCGATAAAGCGGTCATGAATTGCCGCGAGGCGCCGGCGGAGAAACTCTATCTCTACGATGCCATCGCCCCGAAGCCGACGAAGGATATTCTCTATGTCGGGGATTGGGTGAACCCTATCCTATGCCAGATGGGATATCATACGATGGGGCGCATCCTGCAAAGGGAAGTCATATTCCTGCAAGCCTTGGGTGAAGTGATCCAAAACGACGTTGTGATGCGTAATTATCCGATGCCGTCGGCTCGTTTCATCGATCGACGGCTGAAAGAGAAATTTCCCCATCTTCGCATATCCTGTGAGCCGGAGGAGGAAGCTTGTCAGAATGCTACCTTTGCCCAGGTTTTGATGAAATCCCGTTTGTGTGTGATAGATCACTACGAGACACCGTTCATTGAGGTCCTGTATGCGAATAAACCGTTGATTTTGTATTGTGATAAAGACTTTATCGAACATTATTTTGATTTGGGTACAGAGCGTCCATATGTGGAAATGATGGAGGAAGTAGGCATTTTGCAATATGGGCCGAAAGCGGCGGCAAAGTATTTGCAGGAAATTTATCCTGAGATAGAAACGTGGTGGAAGGAACCAAGGCGGCAGGAAGTCGTAGGCCTTTTACAGGAACGATATACAGGCCGACGCGTGGATGTGGGAAATTGGTGGTGCGAGGAAATTTTAGGCTTAGTCAAGGGAGAAATTCAATGGTAATGCAGGATTATGAGGCGCAGTATCGAAAAGCATATGAGGGGAAGATCTATACGGACAGGGACGGCAAAGCCTTATCGGTATCTGCAGTCGAGCATTTGTTCGAATTTCTGCGAAAAGCGCGCGCTGCGAAGAAGAAGGTCTTTTTTATCGGCAATGGGGGAAGCGCGGGCATTGCTGTGCATATGACGGCGGATTTTTTGAAGAACGGGCGGATGCGCACCGTTGACATGTACGGCGCGGCGACGATTACCTGTCTGGGAAATGATTACGGCTATGAATATATCTTCAGCAAACAGCTGGAGCTTTTAGCCGACGAAGGGGATGTGCTCATCGCTATTTCCAGTTCCGGCAATTCGCCTAATATTTTGCTGGCAGCTGACGTTATGAAAAAATGCGGCGGTACGGTGGTGACGCTGACGGGTTTTCGCGAGGACAATAAACTCCGGCAAAAGGGAGATTATAATCTCTATGTGCCGTCCATGGAATACGGTATTGTAGAGTCGATTCACAATCGGATCCTGCAGCAGGTAGTCGATGAAATGATGGCGCAGGATCGTCAGGAGGCGTGATGACATGAAATCTATTGTAACCGGCGGCTGCGGCTTTATCGGTTCGCATATTGTGGATCGGCTGCTCGCGGAAGGGCAGGAGGTCGTCGTCATTGATAATTGCTCCACAGGGCGCTTGGAGAATTTAGCGCACCATCAGGGCAATCCGCATCTCACCATCATTGAGGCAGATATCTGTGACTACGAAAAAATTGCGCCGCTTTTCGTGGGCGTAGACTGGGTGTTCCATATGGCGGCGCTGGCGGATATCGTGCCCTCGATTCAAAAGCCTGAGGCATATTTCCATTCCAATGTGGACGGTACGTTTTCCGTCTTGCAGGCGGCAAAGCGAGGGGGCGTCAAGCGCTTTCTCTATACGGCGTCATCTTCTTGCTATGGGATTCCGGATCATTTCCCCACGGACGAGAAGGCGGATATCCGCCCCGAATATCCTTATGCGCTGACGAAACGCTTAGGGGAAGAGCTGGCGCTTCATTGGGCGAAGGTCTACCATCTCCCGGTCGTTTCTCTTTGCCTCTTTAATGTTTATGGGCCCCGTTCGCGGACGTCGGGCACCTACGGGGCGGTTTTTGGGGTCTTTTTGGGGCAGAAGCTGGCCGGAAAACCTTATACCGTCGTTGGCACCGGAGAGCAGACGCGGGATTTCACCTACGTCACGGACATCGTCGACGCCTTTTTCACAGCGGCGAAATCCGACGTCGTGGGGGAGCGCTTCAATGTAGGCAGCGAGCACACCTATTCGGTGAATCGCCTGGTGGAGCTTTTAGGCGGGCCGGAAGCTGAGGTCATCCATATTCCCAAGCGCCCAGGGGAGCCGGACTGCACCTGGGCGGATACGACGAAGATCAATACCATGCTTCACTGGCATCCCAAAGTTACCTTGGAGGAAGGCGTGCAGCATATTTTAGAGCATATTGATTACTGGAAGAAAGCCCCCGTTTGGACGCCGGAGACGATTCAGGAAGCAACGGCGGATTGGTTTAAGTATTTAGGCAATGAGGAAAAATCTCATGACCGATGAAAAAATCATCAGCAAAGAAGAGTTTTTCAAGCGCCGGCAGGCTTTTCGCGACGAGGGAAAAAAGGTCGTTCTGTGCCACGGCGTTTTTGATCTTTTGCATTATGGGCATATTGAGCATTTGGAAGAGGCAAAAAAACAGGGCGATATCCTTGTCGTTTCCGTAACCGCCGCGCAATATGTCAATAAAGGGCCGGGGCGGCCGTATTTTGATGACCGCCAGAGGATGTCCTTTTTGGCGAGCCTCTCGATTGTCGATTATGTCCTTTTGAGCGAAGCCGTGACCGTCCAGGAAATCGTTTCCTTCGTGCAGCCGGATATCTACGCCAAGGGGCAGGAGTATGCTCGGGCGGCGGACGATGTGACGGGCAATATCGGGCCGGAGCAGGCGGCGGTGGAACAGTACGGCGGGAAAATCTATTTTACCCAGGGAGAAGTCCACAGCTCCACAAAGCTCCTGAATAATTTTTTTGCCGCCTTGCCGGAAAATGTCAAAGAGATGGCGTTTTCTCTGCGCAAAAAATACGGCACCGATGTGTTCGGAGAGATACGCAGGCGGGTAGAAGATTTTTCGCGCTGTAAAATCCTGGTCGTCGGCGATATCATCTTGGATGCCTATGTTTTTTGCAATGTGCAGGGGGTCACCATGAAGGACGCCACGCTGTCGGCCTTTTGCGACGGCGAGGAAAATTATGCCGGCGGCTCCTTGGCTATCGCGCGCCATTTAGCGAATTTTTCGCCGCATGTCACGCTCCTTTCGATGATGGGGACGGAATATGGGATGAAGGCGTTCATCGAGGACAAGATGGCCGGCGTCCGCCTTGAACTCCTGCAAGATGAAGGCTTTGTGACGCCCTTAAAGAGGCGCTATCTCAAGCAGAACTCTGTCCGACAGGAATATACAAAGCTCTTTTCCATCAATTATCTTTTGAAGCGCGGGCAGCGCAAGCGTTTTGATTATTCTTATTTCCATCAAAAGCTGCGCGATATGGTAAGGGACTATGATCTGGTCGTCGTGTGCGACTATGGGCACGGGCTCTTGGATGATGAAGCGATTCGTATTTTAGAGAAACAGGCAAAATTTTTGGCGGTCAACTGTCAGACGAACAGTGCGAATTACGGGACGAATTTGATCACAAAGTATCGGCGGGCGGATTGCTTTGTGGTGGATGAGCGCGAGCTGCGGCTGGCATTTGGGCAGGCCTTGACGCCACGGCACCGGCTGCTCTCTGTACTTTCGAGAAAGCTGCGATCGCAGATGTCTTGGGCGACCATCGGGGCAGATGGTGCCATTGGCAACGCGGAGGAAGAAGAGGTCCGCATGCCGGCTCTTCTCCTTCGCGTGAAGGATACGATTGGCGCGGGGGACGCGTTCTATTCGCTGGCGGCGCTTGCTGCCGCGCATAAGGTGCCGCTCGATATGGCGACTTTGCTGGCCAATACCGCCGGGGCATTGAAGGCGAATATTGTCGGGAATAAGGAAGCGGTAAAGAAGATCGATCTGCTTAAGTTTTTGAGTACGATTATGAATGTATAAGGTGTACATTTTTTATTCCTTGTCGAGAGTTTACATAAATAAAAAAACCCAAAGGAGCCGGCTATGGAAATTCGAGAGAATGTCAATGCGGTAGCGGTATGCTTGAAAGAATTGAAAGAAAACCATAAAGATGTCATCCTTTACGGCGCAGGTTATTGCGGGCATGAGGCGCTTTCTCTGATGGCGGCGCATAAGATTCCGGTGCGCGCCGTTTGCGATGATTTTCGTGCCGGGGAAGATTTGGACGGTCATACAATCCTTCGCTTGGATGAGGTGCGACCTGCATCTCAGACGGTGATCTTTATCACCAGCGGGTTTAATGCGAAAATGAGAGAGCGGCTGAAAGAGCTTGGTCTGTTGTCGTACTATCGCGAGATGGATTTTGGCCGCTACGATGGGGAAAAAGAGAACGCTGCTTATTTCAAAGCCCACGAAAAAGAACTGAATGAGGCATGGGTACTTCTTTCTGACGAGAGATCCCGTACCAACCTGCAAAATTTGGTGAATTATCGTATCAGCCGCGATTTACGGTATTTGACCGGGATGGAAGAGACGAATCAATATTTCCCGCCGAAGGACGATTTTTCTGTTTCCCGGGGGGGAACGGATGTCTTTTTGGATTTGGGCGCTTACGATGGTGATTCCTTGCGGGCGTTTATCCAATATGTAGGCGGCAAATACCGGAAAATTATCGCTGTCGAGGCGAGCCGCAAGAATTATGAAAGACTTGTGGAAAACACGCGGGAATTAGCAAATATCCGGTGCATCAATCTTGGCGTGTATAAGGAGAAGGCTCAGATATCTTTTGAGGTCAACGATGCAAAGAATAGTTTTGCCAGCAAAACGGGAACGGCGGTAATAGATGTCGATTCTGTGGACCACATTTTGGCGGGAGAAAAAGTGACGATGGTCAAGATGGATATTGAGGGCGCGGAATATGATGCGCTTTTAGGCATGAAGGGTACGCTTCGGTTCCACCCGATTCTTATGGTTTCTATGTACCATAAAGTGGAAGACCTCTTCCGGTTGCAGCTTCTTATCGAAAAAATGTGCCCGGGTGTGTATCATTATTATATTCGGCATTATTCGCCGACGATTATCGAAACGGTGCTGTATGCCGTGCCGAAAGATATGCAGCAAAAAAGGCTATGACTTTGGGTAAGCGGATACGGGCTATATGGAGGAATGACAATAGATATAGACGGTTTGTCGCAATCTTAAGGATGATGGCTTTGCCGTGATTGGGACGCCGAATGTGACGATGGTTCCTTAATTCCAGTCCTTGGCATAAGATCGCCCATATCAATAATTATAATCAAAAACGGCTTTATGAGGCGATGAGCCGCTATTTTGAGAATGTGTTTATTTTCGGCATGAATGATGAAGTATTGCATACAGGAATGTACCCAATGGCTTGCTATATTATGGCTTTAGGCTGTGGAAA